>Ga0214923_10003381_pt1 | contig 20029 bp, 21 predicted proteins | sample LL1510_MetaG_FD_177993 | JGI IMG/M metagenome (GOLD analysis project Ga0214923, IMG submission 177993) | Freshwater microbial communities from Lake Lanier, Atlanta, Georgia, United States - LL-1510 | ecosystem: Environmental > Aquatic > Freshwater > Lake | place: USA: Georgia | collected...
AAAGAATGTTTGCAACCGAGCTACCAAAAATATGCAAAAGATGTGGTCGTCAACGCACAAGCTCTTGCAGCTGGATTGGTGGAAGAAGGGATGCGCGCGGTGTCCGGTGGCACTCAAACGCACCTGGCTCTGATTGATGTCCAAGCGCTCGGCGTTAATGGCAAAGAGGCTGATGAACGGTGTGAAAGCGCGGGTATAACCCTCAATAAGAATTCGATCCCATTTGATCCACAACCACCATCCATTACCAGTGGTATTCGCGTTGGAAGTCCATCAATAACGACTCAAGGGATGGGTGTGGCAGAGATGAGAGTTATTGCAACGCTTATTGCGCGCGCAATCAAAGATCCATCTTCGGCAGCGAAAATCGCAGGCGAAGTGAAGGATCTCTGTAATCATTTCCCTGTCTACCCAGAGCGTTAATGCGCGAGCACTTATTAATCCTCTTATTTAGTGGAGTATTTGTTTACTTACTTACTCCATATGCCCGCGTTCTCGCGCTTAAATTTGGCGCGGTAGCAAAAGTCCGTGATCGAGATGTGCATACAGAAGTCACCCCTAGATGGGGCGGCACTGCAATTTGGTTGGGAATCATGCTTGCAATTCTGATTTCTTCCCAACTTAATCTGTTGAGTAAAGCGTTTCAGCAAGATGAACAAATCAGAGGCATCTGTATCGCGACAACAATTATCTGTGTGTTGGGCATTCTTGATGATAAGTGGGGTGTAGATGCGATCACTAAGCTTGCCGGACAAATTCTCGCGGCTGCCGTCTTGGTTAACTTTGGTGTTCAGCTCCTCTGGTTGCCAATAAATGGCGTAACAATGTTGCCAACTTCTCTCGGGCAGCTTATAACTATCTTGATTATCGTTGTCACCATCAATGCCGTGAATTTCATCGATGGGCTCGACGGTTTGGCATCTGGAATTGTGGCGATAGCCGCCGGATGTTTCTTTGCTTTTGCATATTTATTATCTGTGGTTTACAACTTTGATCGAGCGGGTGCGCCATCACTCATTACCGCGATAATGGTCGGTGCATGTCTTGGTTTTCTACCACATAATTTCTATCCAGCAAAAATTTTTATGGGTGATTCTGGTTCGATGCTTCTTGGACTTTTGCTAGGAGTTGCTGCAATCACGTTAACAGGACAGATTGATGCAAATGCAATTGCGTCACAGAATTTTGCACCAACACTCGTTCCATTACTTCTACCTTTCGCAGTATTAGCGATTCCATCCATCGACTTACTTCTCGCAGTAATTCGAAGAACTCGTGCGGGGCGGTCACCATTTGCACCTGATATGGAACATCTTCATCATCGTTTATTAAGAAGGGGGCACACGCACCAGAGTGCGACTGTTGCGCTTTATCTTTGGACTGCGCTCATTGCAATACCAGTTTCTGCATCAGCCTTTATCGATTGGCGACTAAGCTTATTCGTTCCTTTCATTATTGCTATTCCTACGTTGACCTTTACTTTATACCGTTGGCCTTTTGGTAAACATTTGATGACATCTCAATCTGAGAGATAGTGATGAACTAGTGTTGAAATACCAAAGAGAATTTTTTTTGAGTTCCATGATTCCTGCGACAATTGTGGGTCTAGTAGGAACTGGAATTTCATCGCTATGGTTAGGTCGCCCAGGATTTATCGCAGGACTATTTGCAATTTTTCTGGTTTTCTTTTTTCTAGTAGTTCATTTATTAGTTGCTCTTGTCGCTCCTAAAGTTTCTCCAATTGCGATTATGGGACTTGCTTTGGGATCCTATTTTGTAAAAATTGTTGGACTCGTCCTTTGTCTACTTTTACTCAGACCTATTGATATGAATAATCGGGCGTTTGGCGTTATCGCCATTGCGACAACTACAGCATGGCTTGCAGGTGAAATTTGGTCGTTTAGTACTGCCTGGAGTAGGCGTAGTACTCGCCGGAAATAATTTCTGGTGATTCGGAGTACACTGTAAACATGGCATCTGATGATGGCGCATTCTGGTCGATCTTTTCTTACCTACTTTCGGGCCTTGTAGTTTGGGGCGGCATCGGTGCATTGATTGCTCATTTTTTTCACTTCAGATTAGCGCTACCTCTTGGATTACTCATCGGCATCGCGGCAAGTTTCTATTTAATATGGATCCGCTTTATTCGTCAGCGGTAAATAGTATGTGACGCGCTTGTTAATTATTAGGGTTTGGCACGCCACAGGGTTCAAGGCAGGACCCTCCCGGGTCTTGGCATGGGTGCATCTAGCCCAAGCCTTTGATTTTGCCTAATCTCAGGAATTCCTCTAGGTTATGCGTGGGTTGAAGCCCCTTTCCTTCCCTTGATTTTCAAGGGGGTTTCAACGACAGTCTTTTGAAAATTTATTCAAACGACCACGGTTGAGCGGTATTAGAGTGATTAAAGTGATTAAAGGGAGTGTACTAAGTGCTCAAACTGAGTGCCGAGCAGGGTGGATTTAATCCTCCCGGTGCAAAAGACTTTCAGTTTCCACCAATTTTCGGTGACAGTATTCTCTTCACAAAACCTGTATTTCTCTCTTTATTTTCAGTCATTTTAATTTCAATGTTTTTCATTGCTTCTTCTCGAAAAGCTGCCGTCGTTCCAGGTCGACTTCAGTTCGCTGGCGAAGCAGTTTATGGTTTTGTTCGGAATTCAATTGGCAAAGATGTTATTGGGCATGACTTCATGAAGTATGTACCTTTTTTATTCTCACTTTTTACTTTTGTCTTAGTAAATAATATTTTTGGGATCATTCCACTAATCCAATTTCCCACTATGTCTCGTATCGGTTTCCCTATATCCATAACAATTTTTGTCTTCATAGTTTTCCATTACGTGGGAATGCGAAAGCAAGGTGTGGGCAAGTATTTGAAAGATATTGCATTTATGCCAGACATTCCCAAGCCGGTTTATATTATTTTGACGCCAATTGAAATTCTTACCTACTTTGTTACCAGACCACTAACGCTTTCACTCCGTCTTTTTGCAAATATGTTTGCAGGCCACTTATTGCTATTGGTATTTACAATCGGTGGCGAACACTTGCTCCATGGTGACCTAATTCTCAAGATTTTTAGCCCCTTCTCTTTTGCATTTGCTATTGGATTATCCTTTTTTGAATTAGGCATTCAATGTCTTCAGGCATATATCTTTACTCTGCTGGCAGCTCTCTATATTGCTGGCGCATTGGCAGATGGTCACTAAAAATACATAACTAAGTTTGGCCAAAGGCAATTTTGGTCAATTGATGAAAGGGAAGAGAAATGACAGGTACCCTCAGTATCGTCGGTTTCGGTCTATCAACGATCGGCCCAGGTATTGCGACCGGCTTGATTTTTGCCGCATATATTAATGGAGTAGCGCGCCAACCAGAGGCTCGTGGAATTTTGCAGCCGCTGGCTTTCTTGGGCTTCGCCCTTGCTGAAGCATTGGCTCTCTTTGGTCTCGTTCTTGCTTTCGTTCTATAAGAGCGCTAAGTCCAGAGTGTTAAGAAACTAAAGATTTAGAGAGAGAAGATATGAACGCAGATGTAGCTGGAGTTGTTGTACTAACAGCAATAGATGGGAATAGTCCTGTCTTGCCAAAGACTGCTGAAATAATTGTTGGTTTAATTGCTTTCAGCATCCTCTTCATACTGTTACGTACGAAAGCGGTCCCTCGCTTTGAAAAGGCTTATCGGGAACGAACGGATGCCATTCAAGGAGGCATTGAACGAGCCGAGCAAGCTCAACGAGATGCTCAAGCCGCCCTTGCTTCGTATCAAGCACAGTTGGCAGATGCGCGTGGTGAGGCACAAAAGATGCGCGAGGAAGCTAGAGCTGAGGGCGCTGCAATCATCGAGGAGATGCGCACGAAGGCTCAAGAAGAAGCATCACGAATTACCGCTTCAGCAAGAGCCGCAATTGAAGCCGAACGCAAACAAGCAATGAATGCTTTGATGCAAGAGGTTGGTGCAATTGCCACTGCACTTGCCTCAAAAATTGTTGGCGAATCGCTAGAAGATCAAGCGCGACAATCTCGAGTGATTGATCGATTTTTAGCAGACCTCGAGGGGAGTAAGTAACAGCCCATGGCTCTTGCATTACGTGGTAGTAGTCGTCAATCTTTTTCGCATGCCCAGAAGGCTCTAGAAAGTAGCCTCTCGGGTAGTAGCGCAATTGATGCCGCTAATATCTCGCAAGATTTTTTTGGAATCGCTGTGACTCTTGATTCGTCACTTGCACTTCGACGATCGCTCTCTGATCCTTCGCGTGAGCCCCAAGAGAAAATTCAACTTGCTCAATCGTTATTTAGTTCCCAATTCAAGAGTAAGAACTCTGAAACCGTGGTTGCAGTTCTAGTTTCGCAGCGGTGGTCGACACCACGTGATCTCGCAGATGTAGCAGAGTGGCTGGCAGTCTCTGCTGAGGCATTTGCAGCAGAGCAAGATGGCAATTTAGAGCGACTCGAAGAAGAACTCTTCCGCTTCAGTCGAGTGATAAGTGCTAATCCAGATTTACGCACGTTCTTGGCTTCGTCTACTGCTGGCTTGGAAGGCAAAAAAGGGCTAATCCGCTCCTTGTTAGAGGGGAAAGTCTCACCGCAAACTTTGGAGCTAATTCTTCAAGTAGCGCTACATCCACGTGGTCGAAATATAGAAGCTGGGCTTAGTGAATTTGCTCAAGCAGCCTCCGACCGCAGGAATCAAGTGATTGCCCATGTTCGTACTGCTCAAGTGCTCTCATCAGCCCAAGTAGATAAATTACAGAATTCTCTCGCTGAGCAAGTCGGGAGAAATGTCCGTTTAAATGTTGAAGTCGACCCAGCCATTCTTGGTGGGGTATCGATTCGTTTTGCTGATGAATTAATCGACGGCTCTCTAGCAAGTCGATTAGCACACGCAGGACGAGAACTGACTGTTTAACCTCGAGTAGAAGGAGAGAAAGATGGCGGAATTAACAATCCGACCTGAAGAGATTCGGGATGCGCTGGCAAAGTTTGTACAGTCGTACTCACCCAGTGGCGCAGGTCGAGATGAGATTGGCACGGTCACGGAAGCAGGCGACGGCATCGCGCGTGTTTCAGGGCTGCCATCCACAATGACAAACGAACTCCTTCAATTCGAAAACGGAACGTTGGGCCTTGCACTTAACCTCGATGTCCGAGAGATAGGTATCGTGATTTTGGGCGAGACCACTGGCATTGAAGAAGGTACGACTGTGCGCCGCACCGGAGAAATTCTTTCGGTACCAGTCGGGGATGGCTTTTTAGGGCGGGTAGTGGATCCGCTTGGGCGTCCTATTGATGGCAAAGGTGAGATCAATACTTCAGATCGTCGGGCTTTGGAATTACAAGCGCCATCTGTAGTACAACGACAACCAGTGAAAGAGCCGTTGCAGACTGGTATTAAAGCTATTGATGCGATGACTGCAATTGGTCGTGGACAGCGACAGTTAATTATTGGTGATCGTCAAACTGGAAAGACTGCAGTCGCAATCGACACCATTATCAATCAGCGAGAGAATTGGAAGTCAGGAGATCCAAAGAAACAAGTCAAGTGTATCTACGTTGCAATCGGTCAAAAAGGATCGACCATTGCATCAGTTCGCGCGGCGCTTGAAGAAGCGGGCGCACTTGAGTACACCACTATTGTTGCTTCACCAGCTTCCGATCCGGCAGGATTTAAATATCTCGCCCCCTACACCGGTTCTGCAATCGGTCAGCATTGGATGTATCAAGGAGAGCATGTATTAATTGTTTTCGATGATCTCTCTAAGCAGGCAGAGGCATATCGTTCAGTTTCACTCTTACTTCGTCGTCCACCAGGCCGCGAGGCTTACCCAGGAGATGTTTTCTACTTACACTCTCGCCTCCTTGAACGTTGTGCGAAACTCTCCGATGATCTAGGGGGCGGTTCTATGACTGGCCTGCCAATTATCGAGACGAAAGGCAATGACGTCTCAGCCTTTATCCCGACCAACGTCATTTCGATTACAGATGGGCAATGCTTCCTTGAAACAGATCTATTTAATGCCGGCGTTCGTCCAGCAATCAACGTAGGTATCTCTGTTTCACGAGTAGGTGGCTCGGCACAGACAAAAGCAATTAAGAAGATTGCTGGTCGTCTCCGTCTAGACTTGGCACAGTATCGTGAACTCGAAGCCTTTGCCGCTTTCGGATCTGATCTCGATGCTGCATCGAAGGCACAACTTGAGCGCGGTGCGCGTATGGTTGAGTTGCTGAAGCAAGGCCAGTACAGCCCATTCTCTGTCCCGCAAGAAGTGGCATCAATTTGGGCGGGAACTACTGGCAAGCTCGACAAAATTGCCGTCGCAGACATTCGTCGCTTCGAGAGCGAATTTCTTGAATTCCTCGGACGAGACCGAAAGAAAATTCTTGATGTTATTGAAGAGACCAAAGAACTATCGGATGACACTGTGGCTGCACTAACTGAAGCTATCGAAACGTTTACTGCGCGCTTTAATGCGTCAAATGCGGCCCCTTTAAATGAGGCTCCAGTAGAAGCGCTCGAAGGAGAAGGCGCGGAAGCAATCACTCGAGTGGTACCAGCAAAGAAATAACCAGTGAGTTCGCGAGAGCTTTAGAGAGGAGGAGGGCAAGTGGGAGCACAACTACGTATCTATCGCAGACGTATGCGGTCGGTAAAAGCGACGAAAAAAATTACCAAAGCAATGGAACTAATTTCAGCTTCCCGGATTGTGAAGGCGCAGCAGAAAGTTCAAGCATCTACACCCTATGCAAATGAGTTGACGCGCGCAGTAACTGCAGTTGCCTCCTTCTCCAGTACAAAACATCCACTCACCGAAAATGAAAAAAATCCGAAAAGCGCCGCCGTGCTCTTGATTTCTGCTGATCGTGGTATGGCAGGTGCCTATTCAAGTAGCGTGATAAAGGAAGCCGATCAGGTAATTGCGATGCTACGTGAACGCGGATTGGAAGCTAAGCCCTACTTGGTAGGACGTAAAGCAATAAATTATTACCGATTTCGCAATCGCACAATAACAAAGCAGTGGAGTGGTTTTAGCGATAACCCCACCTATGCCCATGCAAAAGAGATATCTGAAGCACTTCTTGAATCATTTCTACTTGATTCGGCCAAGGACCCTAATGGAGTTGCTGAATTGCATATCGTGTATACCGAGTTTAAATCTATGGTGACTCAAGAGCCTATGGCGAAGAGAATGCTGCCACTTGAAGTTGTAGAGACAACAAGTGCCGTGGCAGGACCACTTCCACTCTATGAGTTTGAGCCTTCGGCGGGAACAGTCCTTGATGCGCTACTTCCGCGCTATGTAGAGGCCCGAATTTTCAATGCACTTCTTCAATCTGCAGCTTCAGAGCATGCAGCGAGGCGACGTGCAATGAAATCAGCAACTGACAATGCTGATGAATTAATCAAGTCGCTTACCCGAAGAGCAAATGCGGCCCGTCAAGCCGAAATTACCCAGGAAATCAGTGAAATCGTTGGCGGCGCGGATGCGCTCGCCTCTGCAAGCGCAGGAAGTGAGTAATAGATGGCAACTGTAACTAAATCCGCAGGGCGTGTAGCTCGAGTCATCGGACCAGTCGTGGACGTTGAGTTCCCCGCTGATTCCATGCCAGAGATTTTCAATGCGCTCCATGTCAATGTCTCGTTAAGTGGAACGGAACGAACGTTGACACTTGAAGTTGCGCAACATATTGGCGATAACTTGATTCGCGCCATCTCTATGCAGCCAACAGATGGCATGGTCCGAGGCGCGGAAGTTCGCGATACAGGTGCGGCGATCTCCGTTCCCGTTGGTGATGTTACAAAGGGCCACGTCTTTAACACCCTTGGTGAATCACTCGATGTGCCAACTTCTTCTCTTGATATCAAAGAGCGTTGGCCAATTCACCGTAACGCTCCAGATTTTGATCAACTCGAGTCAAAGACTGAAATGTTTGAGACCGGAATCAAAGTTATCGATCTCCTAACCCCTTATGTAAAGGGTGGAAAAATCGGCCTCTTCGGTGGCGCCGGTGTTGGTAAGACCGTTCTTATTCAAGAGATGATCTACCGCGTCGCTGAAAACTTCGGTGGCGTTTCGGTATTCGCAGGCGTTGGTGAACGTACCCGTGAAGGTAACGATCTCTTCCTCGAAATGACCGAGACCGGTGTTATTAATAAGACCGCATTGGTCTTTGGACAGATGGATGAGCCACCAGGAACTCGTCTTCGCGTTGCGCTCTCTGCTCTCACGATGGCTGAGTATTTCCGCGATGTGCAGAAACAGGATGTGCTCCTCTTCATCGATAACATCTTCCGATTTACTCAGGCAGGTTCTGAGGTATCAACGCTCCTTGGCCGTATGCCATCTGCGGTGGGTTACCAACCAACGCTCGCTGATGAGATGGGTCAGCTCCAAGAACGCATCACCTCAACTCGTGGCCACTCGATTACATCAATGCAAGCGATTTATGTCCCTGCCGATGACATCACTGACCCAGCGCCACACACCACATTTGCCCACCTTGACGCGACGACTGTTCTCTCTCGTCCAATCTCGGAGTTGGGTATCTATCCTGCGGTGGATCCACTCGACTCCACCTCACGAATTCTCGATCCACGGTACATCGGTGAGAATCACTTCCGGGTAGCAAACCGAACCAAGCAGATCTTGCAGCGGTACAAAGATCTCCAAGACATCATCGCAATTCTTGGTATCGATGAGCTCTCTGAAGAAGATCGTATTCTTGTAGGTCGCGCTCGCCGTATCCAGCGCTTCCTTTCGCAGAACACCTTCGTCGCTAAGGTCTTCACCGGCCTTGATGGTTCATTCGTTACCCTTTCAGAGACCATCGCTGCCTTCGATGCGCTCGCAAATGGCGATTACGATCACATCCCAGAGCAGGCATTCTTCATGTGTGGTGGCTTGGATGATGTTGAGCGTAAGGCAGCGGAGTTGGCGAAGAACTAATGGCGCTACGAGTAGAAGTTGTGACACCAGAGAAGAAAATCTTCTCTGGTGAAGCAAGCATGGTCCAAGCGCGAACTCTTGCAGGTGACCTTGGAATTCTTCCTGGCCACATCTCACTTCTTGGCGTACTCGTTGATGGCGAAGTTGTCGTGAAGGAGACCAACGGCCAGAGCACAACTTTCACTATCAACGGCGGGTTTCTCTCGGTAAATAAAGATCGCGTCTCTATCCTTGGAGAGAGTAGTAACTAGAATTTAAAGAAACTACCTGGAGCGTGTCCATGAAATATGGGTATATATCGCAATATCAGGTATTGGCTCGAGCACGAAAAATTCTCTCGTTCGCAGCCGTTATCGCAGTCGCCCTTTCGAGCCCTTTTGCAAATGCTGCCGATGCTCCGCAAAACTCCTTAAATGTCAATCAAGTCAATTCGAAAGAACTAATGCAGGGCAATGACTACTATGGCATTCGTACTTTTCAAACCACACAAAAACCAGATTCAATACTTGGTTGGTTTCAACAAAATTTACCGACGATCCCCAATCAATATGGGGAGAAGCAGAAAGATCCAGATAAATTGGGAGTCTCATTTAGCTCCGAGCTGCCCATGGCGCTCTTATCTTCTATTCGAGTATTTACCTCAAAAGTTGGCGAGAGCGATTCTGCTGTTAATTATCTCTGCAGCTCAATTGATGATCCAGCCTGTTCACCGGCGAGCAGCAAATTTAACTCGTTGCGAGTTGATTCCGTAATAGGAAACTGCCAAAAAAATCCAGATTCGGCATGTGTCGAATCGCTCTCGCTGATACTTGCAGATAAATCTGTAGTGACTGCAAAACCAATACTTGAAATTCCCGCAGGTACCAAAACTTTTCCAGGGAAATTTTCAAGTTCCGGGCAAGGGTTTCCTCCCGGGCTTTCTACTTGGATATGGGAGGCAAACGTGCCAGGGGCTCCCTCAAACCGTTATCTTGCTCGAGGCACAGTAACAACTTATGCAAAAGTGGCATCTGGCGCTTTAGATTTTCAGAAGCCAACATTTAACTTTGAATTGGTGCCAATTACTTCAGAAGCTGCGCCAGTAATTGCGCCAAGACTCGAGAATTTCAAGTATAAAAACACGTCAGATCCGGTTGTTAGACAGGTGAGTATTCAACCAAGTTGTTTAGCTCACGATACAAATATCTGCTATCACCGAGCCAAATTTCCAAGTGGGGCGCGGGCGACGGTAGTTCTAAAATTGCCTAACAGAGTTAATGGTTGGCTAAATGGCCGACTGGTTAAACCAAATGTGACGACAGAGAAAATTGATGAAATCTACGATCGTGTTCGAGTAGAAGCTGCTCCATCTGAGAACATCATTGCTGGTGGATGGGTTGAATGGAAAAAAATCCCAGAAGCGCTTTTCTTCAATGACGATGGCACTCCAAATACCATGGGGGTAGGTCGTCTAGATGGCGCGGCAGGTATGTATTCCGGAGGCGTAGGTGCAATCCAAGAGTATTTGGATTGGCAGAAATATCTTGGTGATAGCGCTCTCTTGAAAGAGGAGGGTTGGACTATTTCCAGTACAACAGTGGACTCTGGTGAGCAATGTGGCACGCAAACAGGCCTACAAGGGGTGGTAGCTTCGAACGCCTCAGCATATTCACCTGGGGCGCCAGCCTTTAACAAAGAGACACAAACATTGGATTACAAAGTTGCCGCACCGCATTTTGCTCCTGATGGGAAAACCGAAAATCTTGGTACATATGGACTCTCCATGCGCGCTGATTTAGTCCAATGCTTATACGGCGTAACAGAAGTTCCCTCGCGAGTTGAAGTCACAATTACCAATGCCACAAGTGGTGAAAGTAAAGGATCAACAGTTGAACTTTTCAAGAATGGTAACTGGGTTTATTTAAGCGCGGAAGGCTTTACTTTTTCTTCGCCAACGCTAAAAGTAAAGTTAGTGCAAGAGAAAAAAGTGGAGGCCGCTGCCCCTGCGACCAACGCGCCCCAACCAACCACGGTAGCAGCCCCAAAAGTTGCTGCCAAAAAGAGCATCTCTTGCGTAAAGGGCAAAATCATCAGAAAGATTACGGGAACTAATCCAAAGTGCCCAACAGGATTTAAGCAGAAATAATTTACATTCTCCGAATTTGAGCACCGAGCATCGTTAACTGCTCATCAAAATGCGGATAACCGCGATCGACATGGAAAATATCTTCAATGATTGTGCTGCCATCGCAGACCAGCGCTGCCAAAACCAGCGCTGCTCCAGCACGGATATCCGTCGCTGCAACGGGCGCACTAGAGAGCATCTCTTTACCTTTAACAAAGGCGTGATGGCCATCGGTGGTGATATCAGCGCCAAGACGAACGAGCTCATTGATAAACATAAATCGCCCTTCAAAGACATTCTCAGTCACGAGTGCAGAGCCTTGAGCGATGGAGTTGAGCGCGATAATCATTGGTTGTAAATCGGTGGGAAAGCCTGGATAGGGCAGGGTCATCGCATCTACTGCTTTAGGGCGATGATCCATCCGAACTCGAAGTCCGCCAGGAATTGTGGTCACTACTGCACCGGCGAGAACTAATTTCTCTAGGGGAATCTCTAGGTGGTCAGGATTGGCATTATGTATTGTGATGTCGCCGCGAGTCATGGCAGCAGCAAATGCCCATGTTCCAGTGACGATTCGATCCGGAAGGGCATCGTGATCTGCAGGGTGGAGTGATTCCACTCCATTGACGGTGACAGTTGAGGTGCCAAGCCCAGAAATTTGTGCGCCCATCTTTTGTAGATATACGCCAAGGTCAACAATGTCAGGCTCGCGCGCTGCATTGTCAATCACGGTTTCACCTCGGGCAAGGACCGCTGCAGTTAATAGATTCTCGGTCGCGCCAACGCTGGGGAACTCTAATTCGATCTGCGCGCCACGAAGTCGACCTGAAACTGTTGCAACAATGTAACCATGCTCATTTCTTACCTCTGCACCAAGAGATTCCAAACCTTTGATATGAAAATCTAATCCGCGTGAGCCAATGGCATCTCCTCCAGGAAGTGCAACGTCAGCGCGTCCGGTTCGCGTAAGTAGCGGACCTAGGACATTGATGGAGGCGCGCATCTTGCGAACCAAGTCATAATCAGCGCGATGCTCTAACTTCTCCGGGACGTTAATGGTGAGCATCAATGCGCTCTCATCCTGCGTTATCTGGCAGCCAAGGCGCTCTAAGAGTTCGGACATGATGGTGACATCTGCAATCGCTGGAACATTCCCCAAGCGATGCTCTCCAGGGGCGAGCAGGGTCGCTGCCATCAATTTGAGGATGGAATTCTTTGCCCCATGCACGTCAACCTCACCGACGAGGCGTGCGCCCCCGGTGACCTCAAATCGCTCCATGTGGTTCATCGTAGAGGTTCAGCGTAGGGTAGGAGCATGGTAAATCTGACGCGTATCTATACTAAAACTGGCGATGATGGCACTACCTCTCTAGGGGATATGAGTCGGACCTCGAAGAACGACCCACGCCTTGAAGCCTATGCGACAGTTGATGAAGCGAACTCCAGTATCGGCGTCGTATTAGCGCTCGCTGAAGTTTCGGCAGAGGTGAAGAAGTTACTGACTCGGATTCAAAACGATCTCTTTGATGTTGGCGCAGATCTCTGCACTCCCATGATTGATAACCCACCACATGAGCAGTTACGAATTTTGGAATCTCAAATTTCATATATCGAAGAGCAGATTGATAATTTCAATGCTGACCTTGCTCCACTTCGTTCATTTGTACTTCCTGGTGGAATGCCTGCTGCTGCGCTTTTACATGTTGCACGAACAGTTGTCCGTCGCGCCGAGCGATGCACCTGGGCTGCAATCCATGCATTTGGCGCCGGCGTTAACCCGCTCACCGCAAAGTACCTCAATCGACTCTCAGATCTACTCTTTGTCCTTGCTCGCTATGAGAATAAGAGCGTTGGAGATGAGTTGTGGGTTCCTGGAGCTAATCGCCAACAATAATTATTTTTCGTTGAGAATTGTCTGGGCAGCAGAGAGCTCTTTGGGAAAGACCAATAGCGCAATTCCATCTTTTGCAGTCACAAGATTTGCTTTGATGTTTGCATCAGCTAATTTCTTTCGTGCCATCTCACCTTCGATATAATTACTCGGTTTGCTTACGGGGACAAGAAGACCATATTCATCGCTATTGCCAGTTTTTGCTGGCGGCGCAACAAGAGATTTGCCACGTGAAAATGTCCAGCGCAAAAGTGGAATCAAAAGTAAGAGCGCAAAGAAGCCACCAAAGGCTTGCAAAAAGAGCTGATTATTGATTCCGCCGAGCATGGTTCAGAGAATAGTTGAACTTTGGTTAGCTCGCAGCGGCAGTTGTTGTAGGAGTGGCTGAAGCAGCGGCAACTGGAGTCGGAGCAGGCGAGCTGGTTGGAGTGGGAGCTATATCGGGATTGGGGGTAAAGGTGTTACGTGGAATCTTCCCAATCACATTGTCATTTCTGCAGAAGGCCTTCATGTTAAGAATTTCCGCATAGTCCTCAACGGGCTCCTTGCTAATCAGAATGATTGTCTTCACCTCTTTTGCTTTACTACCTTTGGCAAACGTTTGTAGATTTCCCAAAACATCGGCATATTTGCCAATCACAATCGATTGCACCTCCCACCACTTACATTTTTGAGCAGAAGCAACATAAATTGCTGCACAGACTTGTCTCTCGCACGCTTTGAATACATTGAGAAGTACGTTGTTTGCGCTCAGCACGCCAACCAGCTCTTTCTCACTCTTTGGCGTAGAAATATATACATCCCCTGCCTTTTTAAATCCTTTCGGTGGCCATTTAGGTGAAGGCGAAGGGAGTGGTTTCGATATTTTTCGTGGTTTTTTAACTACGTTCTTTTTAGCAGGCTTCTTTTTCACAGGTTTCGTTTTAACTTCACTCTTCTTTGTTGGCTTTGGCGTGGGTTTACTTGCAGCGGCTGCATGTAGGGCAAAACTGGTATGCGTTGCAGAGAGGAGCATGGTTAGCGCAAGTATTACTCCCCATCGCTTCTGCGAAGTATTCACGAACGCTCCCAGCGGAAAGTCTTCATCGCTACAACAAAGCCTGCGATGAGCCAAGCGATTAAGATGAGAGCAGTTCTGCCAGGTTCCCAACTCTTGGCTACCTCTTGAGTGGCAAATGAATCGGGAAGGAAAACTGAACGCATTCCCTGGGTGAGCCACTTTAAGGGAAAGAGCGCCGCAAAGTTTTGCATCCATGTTGGCAGTTGGGTAAACACAAAAAATACCCCGCTAAAAAACTGCAGAATGATCACAATTGGCGAGACCACTGCTGAAGCGCCCCGCCCACTCTTAGGTACGACTGAAAAGGCAATGCCAAGAATTGTCGAGCTGGCAATACCAAGGAGCATCACCCAAATGAAGGTCAACCATCGCTGCGGAGTAGAGGGGAGCGAGATTCCATAGAGCGCGACCCCAAAAGCAAGTAAGAGCGCCACCTGAATAAGCATGCTTACAAAAACGAGAATTACCTTGCCGATGAAGTAGGAAGCTTTTGGTGCGGGGGTTCCTCGTAATCGCTTGAGCGTGCCATCATCACGTTCCATCGGAATAGTGATTGCCAGTTGTTGGAAGCCAGTATTTACCAAACCCGATGCAATCATTCCAGCGACAAAGTATTGGCTAAAGGTAACTCCGGGTGCGATTTCATCTTTAAATACTGCGCCAAAAATCAAAAGCAACAGAATGGGAAAGAGGAGGGTAAAAACCACGCTCTCACGTTGGCGCATAAATTGTTTGATCTCCAATACGCCGCGCGCAATACCAATTGATAGCGTTCCTGGTTGGTTGCTCATTCCTGACCACCAATCATCTGGAGATAAATCTCTTCAAGAGTTGGCCGGGCAACAGAGAGCTCAGGTATCTCACCTGGTATCCGCGCAGTTAATTGACGGATAAATTCCGTTGGTGAAGCTGTTAGTTCTTGATGGATCGACCCACCCTCACGCCAGCGAATGATTACTTGCTCTCGATCTCTGCCACCCAATCTCTCTGGAGTAGCACAATCGACAATAACGCCTTGGTTCATTACCGCTACTCGGTCGGCCAGCGCCTCTGCTTCATCGAGATAATGAGTACTCATTAAAATTGTGGTGCCTTCACTTCGTAAGCTTCGAATTAACTCCCAAAAAGAACGGCGCGCTTCAGGATCAAATCCAGTCGTAGGTTCATCAAGAAAGAGCAGTTCGGGGGTACCGATAATTCCAAGGGCAACATCTAATCTGCGCCGTTGACCACCTGAGAGATGTTCGCCTCGAGCACTTCGCTTCTCTTCTAACCCAACGGCAGCAATCACTTCATCAACGTTTCGTGGATTGGAGTAATACTTCGCAAAGTGGGTAAGAATTTCCTCGACCGAGAGGTCAGCCCCATCTTTCGTTGACTGCAGGACGATGCCCACGCGATTACGCCACGCGGGCAGATTGGTAGTTGCGGGATCTTCGCCAAGAACAGTGAGCTTGCCGCCATCGCGAGATCGGTATCCCTCAAGAATTTCAATAGTGCTGGTTTTACCTGCGCCATTAGGGCCAAGGAGCGCAAAAATTTCTCCGGTTTGTACATCGAGGTCAATGCCTTTGACCGCGCTAACAACGTTTTTCCCGGCGCGATAGGACTTCACTAGTCCGCGTACCTCGATTGCGCCACTCACGGTGGTTATCTTGCCGTAGAACTCTGAGAATGCCGAAAAAAGGCGAGAAAAGGCGAGAAAAGGCGAGAAAAGGGAGTAACCCAGCGGGTGGCGCGTTAACTCGAGAATTACCTGCGAATTACTGCGAAAATACTCTGGTGAGCCCGCGTAAGAACTATCGTGCTAAAGATGCACGCCCTGATGACGAGGCGAGTGAGCGTGCACCACGCCCTTCTAATGAGTGGGAAGAAGATGGCTTTACCGTTCGTGCGCTAACTGGAGCGAGTTCTACAAAGATGTATCGCTGCCCAGGATGTGATCATGAAATTCGAATGGCCACGCCCCATATCGTCGCCTGGCCAATAGAAGATCCAGAGAACCGCAGACATTGGCATACGCCTTGTTGGAATTCGCGCGGCAAGCGCGCACCGAAAATCGAACGAACTAGAAATGCCCCACGTTATTAATTGAAGTAATTAACGATTCTTATATCCAGCAGGACATTTTGGCGCTGTTCCACTTACCTTTTTTACCAATTTTCCTTTAACGCACGTAATAGTTTGAGTGGCGCTCTTCTTTGCGATAGGAGGAGTAGGTTTAGTGGCAGATAATTTCTTCTCTTGCGTTAATTTCACTTTGATCACCGGAGAAGAGAAGGTGAAATTCTGTGCAGAGAGAAATAGCCACTCGCGCTTTGCATCTTCACGGATGCTCTCGGTGGCGATGGTCTGCTCTTGGCCATCCGAACCAATAACGGAAATCGACGCTTGGAAAGGTGCATCGGTAAAACCATAGACACACCGCGCAGTTTCACTACGAATAGCAAGATCATACGTGCCACGGGTAAGAGTTACGCCATCTTCCGTATGATGAAGACCCGCTACCTTGTAATTGAGCGTGCCATCTCTAAATTCTGGAGCCCCGTTTTCATAAATAAGAGCATTAGTAGTGACAATTCCCAGGAGTTTCGTTTTATCTTTGAAGCATTGCGAGGTGACTTGAGGTTGATAACCATTTGCGCTTGCGCCTGAGGAAATCACCCATTGCGCTCGCGCGCTAGGCATAGTTTTTAGTATGGGTTCGAAAGCTGCGAAATCGGCAAAGTTGCCAACTGGGTCGTACCCTCCTCCTCCGGAGGTTGGTGAATTGATCATCTCGTTATAACCAAATTCTCCATAACTGAGTCGAATTCGCTCATCAATCTTGGGATTATTCTTAAGTTCGCTCTTTTTGATTACTCCATAAGCACCAGGCGCTGCAATCGGCGCACCTTCAATTGTTATTTTATTAAATGTCTTATCGAGGGGAGTGACGGCTACGTTCACATCTTTCATTCGACCATATAGCCAACCAGTCATTTCACTACCCATACGAAGAGTAAGTGAAACCCGAGTATTCTCTGCAAAATCTCCATACTTTGCACAACTTCCAGTCTCCGTCCATGCGCAGTCTTGAAGATTGTCGTAGCCATTTCCCTTTTGGCGGATACCGTAACTTTGGGCGCCATCAGAGTTAACAGATTTATAACTTTCTAAGTCGTAATACTTTCCACTTACAACAGAGATTGGAAATACACTCACTCGCATCGATTGTAACGAGATGGGATTATTCCGTTTTCCAGCGCTACCAATTTTTTCGCGATTTTGGAAATAAGTAACTCGAACGGCAACGCCATAACTTTTCGAGCCCGCTTTGTTGGCAATAGTTGGTGAATTCCAGAGACTTGGTCCGCCACCAGCTGGCAATCCTGTTACCGGATCAGCAGGGGTAGTAAGTGAGCGAACCTCATGATCGAGCGTCGCTTCTTCTAACTTGGCGTTACCCGTGGTGCCAGTGGATAGAGCGAGTCCGTCAATACACATTCTCTGATCTGCATTTGCGCAAGGCGGCAGCATAAGTTGCGCACTCACCCCTGAACCTTTCGAACACTCCGGGTCATCCATTGATGCGCAGAGAAAGGTGCCCCCGACTCCGTTAACACGCTCTTGCGGCGTGAGATTGCTGGTAATTACCGAGACTAATTCCCCCACACCTGGTTGTCGCTCTTCAAAAGTGATTCCGTAATAACCTGGCGTGCCAAGACCACCAGGAATTAAATCAAAGAAGCTTGCACTTCTACTTGGTAAGGAGGTAATGAATAGCGAGACGAGAACAAGCGCTGTCATGAAAATAATTCTTCGAAGCGCGCCAGAGCGCTTGCTATAAATATTCTGACTCTTCATTTGTGACGAATTCTACCCAAAGAGGTAATAACCTTGTCTGCAAAGGCAGTCCGTGTAAATGAGGTAAATTCCAGAGGTAAGTTAAACCGTGGTTTCACCACTGAACGTGGATAGGTGAATTCCAGTAACCCTTCCGGGCCATGTATTCGACCCATACCACTATCTTTTACGCCACCAAAAGGCATTGAGCCCATGGCGGCAAAGGTGAAAACTGAGTTAATAGAGACCATGCCACAGTGAAGTTGGGCAGCAATTTTCTCACCATTGCGTTTCGACCAGACTGATGCCGCCAAACCAAATGAGGTGTCATTAGCTTTTGCAATCGCCTCATCCATGTTCTGCACTCGATTAATCAGTAGTACTGGCCCAAAAGTCTCTTCGCGCATCGATGGCGCATCTTCAGGCACGTTTGTGATGATTACCGGTTCCACAAATCGCTCACCTACAGAACTTCGATCTCCCACAATAGCTTGACCGCGTTTGAGCGCGTCGTCAACGTGGCGCTGGATGATCTCTAGTTGGGCAGGGCGAGTAGCAGCGCCATAGTTGATTCCTGCTTTGATATGCGACGCTCGCGATTTAAGGATTTCAATAAATCGATCGGCAACTTTCTCATGTACATATACCCGTTCTGCGCCAATGCAGCTCTGCCCAGCATTTGCCATGCCGGACCAAAGTGTTTGGTCAGCTGCTCGTTCTAAGTCAGCATCGACATCAACAAGAACGGGATCTTTACCGCCACACTCAAGAAGAAAGGGAATCATTTTTTCTACGCAAGCGGCAGCAACTTTCTTTGCAGTAGCGGTAGAACCGGTAAAGGAAATCTTATCTACGCCATGTGCAATCAACGATGCGCCGACACTTCCCGCACCAGTGATAACTTGCAGCAAGTCGCGATCAGGAAGAACTTGGCAGAGAGTCTTCTCTAGCCATAAACCGATAGCGGGAGTGAATTCACTTGGCTTGAAAATCACGGCATTACCTGCAGCAAGAGCGTAGGCAATCGATCCCATTGGGGTAAATATCGGATAGTTCCATGGACCAATCACGCCAACGACTCCATAAGGAACTCGATCCACATGTGCCCGCATATTTGCCATCAACAGACCAGGGGAGCGGTGGTGAGTTCGCAGGTATAAATGAGCTTTCTCTGCTGCCCAGGCAACGTGCTCGCAGGCAAGTGATGCTTCAAGTGTGGCATCGCTTGCCGGTTTACCGGATTCGGCAACGATGAGCGTCACCGCCTCATCTAATTTTGAAATTAAAAGCGAATTCCACTTCAACAAAATTTTTCGACGTTCATTAAAGCTAAGTGCAGCCCACCATTGTGCGCTCGCACGAGCTCGCGCAACGCGTTCTGCGATCTCCGCATCGCTGGTGACTGGGTAGGAGGCAAAAATTTCTCCCGTAGCGGGATGAAAAGTGGTGAACTCTCTCTGGGTGTGGGAAGTATTTCTTTCTGTCACTGCCGTCATAGTGAGCGCTCCACTTCGGAAAATTCCTGCGATACTAAACCCCTTATGTCTGAGATTATCCGTGCCGCCACCGTACTGCCAGCACGGCGGGAGCCAGTTCGGCTCACCACCGCGGATGGGCTGACCCTTATTGGCGAACTCGCGCTGCCTTTGGCAGATAAGTGCGCAGGTGCGCTGGTGATGCTCCATCCCCTTCCCACCCATGGCGGAATGATGGATAGCCACATCTATCGGAAAGCCGCCTACCGACTTCCCGCTCTCGCCGACCTTGCCATATTTCGCTTTAACACTCGAGGTACAGAGAGCGAACAAGGAAAGAGCGAAGGTGAATTTACCAATGGCGTTGATGAGAAGTTTGATGTCGAGGCGGCGATTGATTACGTAGCAACAGCTCTTCCAGAGCTCACCAATCTCTGGGTCGTGGGGTGGTCTTTTGGCACCGATCTTGCGCTACGACATGCTCGTGACCCGCGAGTGAAAGGATTAATTCTCCTTAGTCCACCATTACGCACCTCACAAGAGAGCGATCTCGAGTGGTGGGCAGATGATGGTCGTCGTGTAATTGCCATTGTTCCTGAATTTGATGATTACCTACCACCAGCGCAAGCTCGCGAGCGATTTGCCAAGCTTACTCAACTCGAGATTATTGACGTAGAGAATGGAAAGCATTTATGGATTGGCGAACCATCGGTGCAACGAATACATAATGA
>Ga0214923_10003382_pt1 | contig 20021 bp, 30 predicted proteins | sample LL1510_MetaG_FD_177993 | JGI IMG/M metagenome (GOLD analysis project Ga0214923, IMG submission 177993) | Freshwater microbial communities from Lake Lanier, Atlanta, Georgia, United States - LL-1510 | ecosystem: Environmental > Aquatic > Freshwater > Lake | place: USA: Georgia | collected...
TATCAGATGTTGTTTTGATTTGCATTGATTCTTTCTCTCAGCCATAAGATGGAGCAACGTATATGAAACAAAGCTTCTTCTGCGTGATTTAAAGCTATGTCAATGTCTCCGATGTTTACATTTTCATACACGCGCTTGAGTTCATTGTGCGTGTTAAACAGATGTTTGCTGATGTCGTTCATAACTGTTTCCTAAAAAGGGGCTAGGTCAACGTCTTCAAGTTTATCTTCACGATAAACTTTAACATCCTTGCGTTTAACTATAATGTAGTCAGGGAACGGCCATCCGTCCGTTCGGGGAACCCTAACTAAGAGTTCACCCGACCGTGATTCCTTAACAAAGTAGCCGATCTGACCAGTCTTTTTAAGAACGACCTTGTCGAGCATTTTCAAGAGCTGCCTTCAAACGTGCTCTGACTGCGTCTAACACGTAGACTTTATTGACAGCTTCATTTAACTCGTCGGTCGCCAACTCAATTTCTTTTTCAAGAAAAGACTTAACAGAAGGGGCAGCTATAGCCTTAGAAACAGGCTTGGGATCAAAAGCCTCTGTCTCATCAACAGTCACAGGGATTTTAGAAACCGCATACAAAACCCCATCTTTGACCACAGCGCCAGTGGACATTAGACGATCTAAAACTTTATATAAAGTTCCGGGTCTAACACCTAAAGACTTAGCAATCTGTGCGGCCTTGGTTGGGCCTTTGCCTAACATCTTAACTACTTTATCATCATACTTAGGTTTACGCATTTGAAAATCCTTTCAAGTAACTAACTAAATGAACTACATTATCTTCATTGATAAGTAGACTGACTCCACCGCATCTTTCAATGCGGTCAAGGTTATCAAGCTGAAGTGCCGTGGGCTTTCCTTTACCGGCCTTGCACTCCACCCCAATAAATCTTCCGTTAAAACATATAAGAAAATCAGGTACGCCGGAGCGCCCGTACCCGCCCGTGACAGGCATGACGTAATACGCCCCAACGTATTCTAAAGCTTCCTTGACTTTCTTCTTTACTTTTGACTCAGGTGTCGTCGCCAAAAGAATTCCTCCAAAAAAGGCAAAGTAGGTTCTGTCGGTGCAAGCACATACCTACCATGACCTTTGTTATAGACTCTGTACTCCATCAAACCTAACTCATTATATTGGTCTCCTTTCAGATTAGTCAAGTCTTTTGTTGGCAAAATTACGATAAAAAGTTCTTTCGTCACGTACCAACCGATCTCACAAAAATTACTATCCGGCGGGTAGTCGTACGCATGGGTGAACGTAGGCATTCCAGTAGGATCATCAGGCACTTTCTGCCCTGCCTTAATCATAGTGATTAAGGCTCTGATGTTATCAGGCAGACTCTCCTCACTGAATATTCTTACCATCCTGTCGCCAACATAGACTTCGTACTTTTTGTTGATGAATGCCACAGGCACACGGTGATGGCTCTCCAATGTGGCATGGCGTATGGGTGCAAGCTTGGTACGAAAGTCAGTTGGATCTCTCATCTGATGGCCCCTTTGCAATAGCTGTGAAATAGTCCCTATATCCGTCAGACGAATCGTATCGGGTGACTACGTCACTTTCTTGGTAGAAGTCATCACTGTTAACTAAGAACCTATTGAGCGGGCCGTTTTCGATACCCCAAGGTCTGTTATTTGTAATTCTTTTCTCATTTGCAAGTTCCCACATCTTAAACATAGACAAGGCTTCGTCAGGCAAGTCGTCTACATCCTTCACGATACGCCAGTCATCCACAGGCACATGAAAGTCTTCAATTTTGCCGTTGATGTTATGCTTAACTTTCTTCATCTCAGCAAAGATTGTTGGCGATGAACTAGAAGTGTACAGTAGATAGATGTTCTCGAAACACGTTAAACGCTCTCTATACGCGGCAATGTTTCTATCCACTTTGTAAAGCTCTTGCCGATATTCGGCCATCTTATCGTAGACCTCTTGCGACAAAATATTTCCATCTATGTGATGTAGCGCAAGATTTGTAAGCTCGTGATCTCTCAGATATAAACTCGGTCTGTGGTCAACTTTCATAGCACTGTTAGCCGCAGACATTATGCGTGCATAGATTTTGTTTAAATTACCTTTTAGTTCATGTATGGACGGTCTGGTTGTAGGTATCTCTTTCCTCAATATCTTGACCATAACTTTAAGCGAAGTGGATAGTCGCAGATTCCTGCAAGCCCGCTCTTTCTTGATCTTGTCGTGCTTCAGACCGTAGACCGTGCAGCTTTTTGAATTTATGGTTGCCTCCGCAATACCAAAGTACAAGCCGTTAGGGTAAATTAATGACACCTTCCCCTTCTCCATTACTTTGTACGGATACACGCCGTAGACTACGTGTAATTCTTTGACCAAATCCTGAAGTCCTACTGTGGTTTTTACTGTGTCAACTGCTTCTTGGTTCAATACAAGTTTGAATACATCATCCATGATTATGCTCCTGTGTGCTTAACTATTTTGAATCCCCAGTTGCCAGTCGGCAGACGCTCTCCGGCTTGTAGGTATCGGGTTTTGAAGGGTTTCTCTTCCAAATATATACCTTCCAGAATTTTCTTTTTAGCTCTGTCAAACCATGTAGTTTTTTGCTCCTCTAAAACATTGTTTAAATAACTAACTGCGCTGTTTCTGAATGAACGAACAGTAAGTTCTTTCCATATATAACTGACAAACTTCTCATATATATCTCTCTCGTACACTGATTTTATGTTGTGAGAGTCTTGCCGCAGAGTTTCCATATTTGCAGCCATGATGAAAGCTCGTGCGGCCTTGAACTCATCTTCGTACTTGCTACGTAAAGCTTTAGTCAATTTCTTGTCAAGATAGGTTGCTTCAACGTAATGATTACTCGACGGATGCAATTCCAAAGTTTTGATGTTCACACGCAGACCATCAAACACAATGTACTGAACGCTTCGGTCAGGCATTCTTGTATGAAAGTCTCTTTTGATGAGTACCATTCCACCTTCTCGTGAAAGCCTAGTTAGCCAAAACGCATCAAACAAGCGATTCAATACATCCTGCTTGCAGTTGTAAGACGCCCAATTGCGTGTGTTAGTGAACTCGAAGGTATCGTCTGAATGCACGTATCCCATAACAGTATTCTGATACTTGATCGTGACTGCTCCACCGTTACCCTCGTAGTAGTATCGCCTATCACTGTACCTACGCAGACCCAGCGGGTACTCCTTACCCTGAGTACCGTTGTATGGTTTGTTGGCGACAACTACGTTCTGAGGATTTTTAGAGTAGTAACCAATCCGCTTCAAAGTTTCAAACATAGGCTTAATAAAATCCGCGTAGCTCTTACGCGGATATATGTCGTAGAACATCATGTTATTTCTCCATAAATACTTTCTTGCCGACAGGCACTTCAAGGTCTTTGTTATGCGTAATCATCCATAACAGCGGCGACTGATGCTTCCAATCAATACGTGACTCGACATGGCCGTCAGTAAAGATAATCACGCAGTCCACGTTCGCGTTCTTGCTAATTAGGTATTCACTTACGCATGAAACTCTCGTTCCACCCCCACCAACCGGCTTGAGCATATGTTCTAGTCCGGCGTAGTTGCCTGAGAATACTTGTTCGCCATGAACGTGAGCATCCCACCAGACCACGCGAACTTTGTCGGGATTGACGCTTTCACAGATAGAGACCAGTTCTGTAGCAAACTCAGTCAGCTCTGCCGTACCGATTGACCCGCTCGTGTCGATGGCAACAACTACATCCCCGATAGTCTCGCTGATGGCCGAGGGAATATAGATGTCGTTCGCAACCATCCTACGGTTGTATCTACGCCAAGAATATTCTTGCTTACCATTGCACGCGGCATTGACAAACTCAAGTAGTGCTTCCTTCCAATTAATCTTTGGGTTCAACAGCTCGTCGATGCTGCGCGGCTTATCACCGCCCAAGATGCCAGCCAAGATACCGCCTTGACGCAGAGCACCGTCGATCTTTTCGGATACTTCTTTCTCGTCGTAGCCTGCACCCGCTTCAATGTCATGCTCGTCAAAGTTCTTACGGTTCCTGATTGCTTCCTCGATGTTGGTTGGCGTGGGATCTGTCTGACCTTTAAGTTGCTTATCACCTTGAAGTGAACCGCTATCTTGGCAGTCACCTTGCCCACCATCTTGGTCGCCTTCTTTCTCTTGCTTGTCTTTCTCTTTCTTCAGATAGTCAAATACCTGAACCACGTTCCAATTACGGAACATGGGATTCCAAAGCCAGCCTTCACCTATGAGAATGTCTGGGGTGTTCCAACGTACGATGATGTCATTGACGACAAAGTCTGCGGCCATGTTCGCAAGCACCCTATCCTCATTGAACAGCCGCTTGTAGTGTGTGATGTGACGCAGAAACTTGTGACCTACCTCGTGCATGACAGTCGCCCGTAGCAGTGGCTCATCGCATCTGGCAAGATAGTCTTCACCATAGACCACGTTGATACCGTCGGTGTACGCAGTGGGTACGCCTTTCTTTACTTCACTCTTACCCATGACGATGATGCCTGAGAACAGCATCGTCTTCTCGTGCTTCATAAGAAACACATGGGCACGCTTTAGTCTTTCGAGCTGACTTTCTTTCATAGTTTTCTCCTGATAAAGAGGGGGCAATGCCCCCGTGAATTACTAACCAAGTAAATGATGATTCTGAATAGCCCAATTCTTGACAGTCTCGTTGTAACGGCCAAGTCTTGCTTTATTAGATCTCATCAATAAGATGAACCACAAGGTCTGGATCTCAACCTGTTTGATACGATTGACAAACAATTGAAACTTGTTGAGCTTGTCCTGCGTGTCAATATGATCCAAGCCTTGGAACAACATCAACAGAAGCGGCGCAGTCTCGTCCTCGTCCGGCATCTCAATACCCTCTGGATTCTTGATGATGTCATCAAACTTCTTGACCTTCTTCTCCATCTGGATAAATGCACTCATGTCCCGTGCGCCTCTCTCGCCGATAGTGCCAGCCAACAACGCAAGAGTCATATCTTCCGGCAATTTTGCATTGACGATGGGATCGCACTTCTCCAATGAGCGAGGAGATACAAACGACAACATCGTAGAGCTTGGCCTGAAGATATATGGATTGTCATGTTGGTCAGAGTCAAGATACGACTTCATCATTCTCGGATACATCGCAACAGTTGCACGAATGATTGGATTGATGTTTCTCTCCGCAGCCCACACCAGCCAGTCTCTCATGCTCGGCTTCTGCATACGTACGATAGTCAAGCGATTCGCGGTGTGAGCAGGCAGTACATCACCTACACCATCACTGCTATTGTTTGACGTAGCGAGGATATACGAACCTTTCGGAAGCGGCTCGTCACCAACAGTTTTCTCCAAATACATCCTAGTGAATATAGGCTGCAACAGCTTAGGTACTTTCAACGCCTCATCAACCAAGATGACCTTGGGTCGTGGGTTAGTCATGTTGAACAAGCAAGAGATGTAGTAGTCCATACTCTTGGACGCATGATTTGGAATGGTTGCGGCCAAGTCCATCATCTCTTTGTTCGGGCCGTCGATGTAGATGTAGTCGTACTTGTCATCCTCGAAAGAGTCACCAACGTTGCGCCACTTGTCACCGAACATCTCAGCCAAACCACGGAGGATACTCGTCTTGCCACACCCAGGCTCGGATAAGACAAGGATAGTGTTCGTTGTACCGATAGCGGCGATTGCCTCAGTGGTTTGACTGATGGTCAATGTGGGATAAGTTGTAATAGCAGACATGGTTGTTTACCTTTTAATGGTTGAGTGAAACGTTAATTAGATCTTCATACCAAACTTCGACAGAATGTCATCCATGCCATCTTTGACTGTCGCCTTAACAGCCTCGGAGTCACGGATATCTTCGGCGGTGTAGTCCGCAAGCACCTGTCGAGCTTGCTTGCGAATTGCCTCGATCTTTGGATCTTGGATAATGTTGAATGATGCAAGTGTGTCTATCAATTCTCTCGCACCTTCAATCGTAGATTGGTATACTTTAGGTTTACGTTTACCTTCTTCCGGCTGCGAACAGGCGTGTGCGATTCTCTCGATGTAGTCAAGTAGTTGCTCGCATGCGCTAGTCATCACCTCGTGGATCTGATCGTTCGCTTGCTGTGAGTAGTAACCATTCAGATCATCTACAATTTCTTGAGCGATTGAACACCTAAAATCTGCAAGCGGCACAGGGGCAATATGTAGTTTCATGCTGAAGCGATTCCGTACTTCTTCTGCTGATGGATACAGAGTCTGGTCAAACATAGTCCCCTGACTGAATGCCATCTGTGCAACGATTGATGGGTAGTGGGTGCAAAAGTCATCGACAAGTCCCTCGTGTTCAGCCTTGTGGTCGTTGTACTCGGCCTTGACCTTCTCAAGTCGAGCCATAGGCAACAGTCTCTGCGAGCCAGCCCAGTCAAAAGTTGGTTTCTTGAGCCAGTTGTACACACTCTGCCTATGGATGGTCAGCTTCTCGTGGCGTGGATCACCTGCCAAAAGGTTTTGGATGAAGCGGCCAGCCTTGGGGTCGGCATTCTTGGCAGTCGTGACCTCGTTGGAGACCTTGCGGTCTTGTCGTGTCGCTGACCAGACTTTCACCTCCACGTTAATCAGTACTGAAGATGAAGCAAGTGAAATAAGGTAATCAGGTTTCTTGAGTATCATGGTGTTTCTCCTAAAATGTAATAACGTCAAAAGTAAATAAAAGAACTAATGAAATGGCTGCGAATACCATTCCCCAACCAACTACAACATCAATGTTCATTTCTCTTTTCCTCTCTGGCATAGACTTGTTTTACAACGGTTGTGAACGCATTGATTGCTTGGAACTGAGTGTATCCTTCGACGCAGAAGGCAGATGCAACCAAGTTGGTCAGCACACACTGACCTACTTCTTTGTGAACATTATTTTTAGGATCGCTAAAGAATTGAGTTAACGAATCAGAAAGTTTGTTGCACTCCGCGTCGAACTCATCGTCTGACATTTCATGTCTGGGTGAATTGCTATTCATCTGTATCTCTCCTTAGTGAGGGGTGTGTCATCTTGCCTGCTCTGGTTTTCAGCATGGCATCGGCAATTGCGTAGGCTTCCCACACCATAGCTTCCATCGCATCCCCATGCCAATCTTCATACGTGTTATCCATAAACATCTCACGGGTGTGTGTCACAAGCGCAGGCAATATGTGCATGGCAAAGTAATCCCTCGCTGTTAATTCTGAAATTTTGCAGTCGTTTTCACTCATAATGTTTCTTCCTCATAGATACCTACGTTGCCTTTGAACTTGTTCTGCATCGGTTCCTTCTTGCACAACATACATGAGCAAGGGCGACCATGCGTCGAACTCCACTTGCCAAGCCGTGCGGCATCGTCTGTAGAAAAGTTCCACAGCTTCAGCTTGTGCTTGGTCTCTTCCTTGGCACGCTTGTCCTCGTGCCGTGTCCTTGCGCGTGAGGGGTTCTTCATCCACTCGAAAACAACTGGGTTTCGTTTTTTCATTTCAGCTCCTCTGGTATGTCCACTTCATCACCTAACTTACTTGCCACGTAGCACCGCATAGCGGCGATGAGTGGGGTTGGGCCGTCTTCAAACGCAGTAACAGTATGCTGCTCGTTGTATGCCATTGCGTTCCAACATCCACGCAAAGACTTGGCGAGAAATATTTCCTCTCGCTCAATGATCGGCCCACCTTGCGCCCAATCAGTTGAAAAGAATGGAGTTGACGGATCGTCGCAGCACTCCTCTATTTGGTTCACCGCCCAATCAAGGGCAGCTCCTGTTAGTTCATTCGTTTTCATTCCCACGGCTCCCTTCTGAATTGCATGTGTGCGTTCAGTACCATGTGAACTGAGTACGTGTTCCATGATTGGCTCATGCCTTGCTTCTCGGCATAGTCTCGTGCTTCTTCCTCAGTATCAAAGAAGCCGTAAACCTCCACAGGTGAATGTGGAAAGAAGTTCAAGATTATCCACTTGCCTGTTTCTTCGTCGGTTGTGTTCATTTCATATCCTCGTGAATTGCTATTTAATATCTTTGGGGTAGCGTAGACCTGTGTTCAGGTCAAGCTGACCGGCAAGTTTGGCGAGGGGGATTACGTAGAGATTGGCAATCTCTCGCATGGTGTCGCACAGTTCCTCGTCGGTTATAAGTCCCGTCACGTACTGATTGATTACTTCTGCAATTACATCATGCTTGATTTCAATCATTGTCTGAGCGTCTGTATTGGTCGTAGTCATTTTACTAAGCCTCCCTTGTTGTTAAGACCTGCGAGCAGGTCTCGGTCTGTGATGAGCATGTAATTGCTCTTGTGCATCGGTGCGATGCACCAATGCCGCCTTGCTTCGACTGCGTTGAGTTCGCGGCAGTCGGCACAAAAGCCGTTCAGGGTGTCTATTGGGTCAAGCAAGTCATGGCCGCAGTCGCGGCAGTGCATCCATCGTTTCATAGTGATTCTCCTGTGGGTGAAAGGGTAAATAAAAGTGGTTGGATTCACGCATGCGTGAACTGCTAACTACTGGACAACAAATACTGCGGTACTACAATATTATTATACCACAAAAACGTTTTACCACAAGGACTTTATTTGACTTTTTTTATTAGCGGGTGACGTTCCAGTTGTTCCAGAAAAAAAGATAGGGTGGTGGAACAAGTGGAACGGGGAGAATTTGAAGTTAAATTGTTGAAATATAAAGGATTATATATATAATATATATACTAGTGTAGTGCTCGTTCCAATGTTCCAGCGTTTTTTGGGTTTTCCCCCTTTTTGGCTTTTCGAGGTCAAAAATAAAATTTGCATTTGCCGCAGACGTTCCATGCCTTCACATTCTTGAAAACCCCCACTATACATTAAAAACGTGGAACAGTGGAACAAGACTAGGTAAGTTCTTGATTACAAAGGCAAAACCCTGTTCCACGTTATAGATTTTATGGAACACGTGGAACACGTTTCACCCATGCGTGAATCGCTAATTAGGGGTTGACAACGCGAAAAAAAAGTGATACCCTGCGTGCAGGGTATCACCGAAGGCCAAAATAGCAACGCTCGCACAGCACGCCCACAGAAAAATAACTGGCATCAGTTGACAAGACCAAAAAAAAGTGCTACCCTGCATGCAGGGTAGCACCGAAGAATTACTTGATTGACCAGTAAGCCGCGATTCTGCGCTTGGTCAATTCGACGTTAGCAGTAGGATCATTACCACGGCTATCGGCGTTCCTCACACGGGTGAGGATTTCATCCATGATCTTTTTCTCATACTCACCGAAGGCTAAGGCTTGAACCCGTTCGGCTTTGATCCCGTTCTGCGCCTTGTATATCTTTGTCGCCTTGGCAATAAGATCACCTAAACGATTTGAAATGTAGGCGTTGCAGTCTGTTTTCAGTCCCTGTATCAATTGATAGCGTACGTTATCATTATTTTTCATGTCGTTTAACATTTGCTGGGATATGGCAAATGCTACTGGCACTGAAAGCTTGAACTTTTCGCATGAAAGCTTTTCAAGTTCTGCTGATGTTTTCTCAACGTACTGGCCGTCAACTATGGCAAACAATCGCTCAGGCTTGATCGACTCACTGTAGTGGGTCATATAACCGCCGCCAAGTTCCTCACGTTGTTCTTTGTTGATTTGATCTTTGCGCGGGATATCAGGATTGCCAAGGGTCGAGATTCTCGACATGGCAAAACGGGCAATATCTTCGAGTGCCGAATTGTTGCGAGCCTGCTGATAACCTGCATCTGCAAGGGATTGAATAGATATAGACTTTTTACTCATGGTATTTTCCTGTAAAAATATCGGTGCGGGATTGCATCCGATGGTTTACTTATACCTTTGTTCTATGATATTGTCGAGCATTTCACGGTGGCGTGAAATCCTAATTAGCGGTTCACGCGCACACAGCACGCCCACAGAAAAATAACTGGCATCAATAGGCACAAAAAAAGGTAGCAGGGCAAAAGCCCTGCTACCTTAGATCGCGTTACGCTTTCGCTTTGAACGCGGCAATTTGGCGTTTCAGTCTTTCAACGTCTACCGTTGGATCGTTGCCGCGTGACTCAGCGTTACGTGCTCTTGTCAGCATATCGTCTAAAGTCCTTTCTATATATTTTTCAAACGCTAACGCTTGGATACGTTCGCGTTTAATACCTAGCTGAGCGCGTCTAATCTGTTTAGCTTTGTTTATGAGTTCGCCAATTCGATTAGAAGCGTATGCGTTAAACTTCGTTTTGACGTCTTGGACTAACTGATACCAGACAGAGTCATTAGACTTAAGATCGTTCATCGCTTGCTGAGTGATTGCAAAGGCAATATGAACGTCTAGCTTTCGCTTTTCACTAGCTAACTGTTCAAACGCTTTGCCGTCTACCATTTCAACCAAGACCTTGTCATCTGTCACTCGAAAGTAACGCGGAACTTCCACGACTTCATTGTAATAAGTCATGTAACCTTGTTTAATTTGGTCTCGTTGTTCCTGTGTCATCTGTTCATTACGTGAAGCGTTCAAGTCACCAAGCGTAGGGATTTGTGACATTGCGAACTTTGTAATGTCAACAAGCTTAGACTCGGTCTTGCCTTGTTGGTATCCAACATCGGCGAGGGAATGCAATTTAAGGTCTTGCTGACCGTTGGCTTTAGCCATGATGCTCTCCTTTGAGCGTAAATGTCAGAATCCGTCTGACTCGGTATTAATACTTATACGCTTCCCGCATGACATTGTCTAGGATCTCACGGTAGCGTGAATCGCTAATTAGCAGCGACGCGCTCGCACAGCACGCGCACGGACACATAACTGGCATCAAAGATGTGGGGTCAAAAAAAGAGAGGGAGCCGCAAGGCTCCCTCTCGTCAGTCTTCGTAATCGTACTCGTCTTCCTTGCTGTCCAAGGCATATACCATGTTGCTGTAAATGGTTTCTTTTTCTTCTAAAGTTGCCTTTGACCATTCTTCCCAGAACTCCATGTCCGGTCGCACATCATAGGCAAACTTATGTAGGTCACTGACTGTCAAGTTCATCTCTTCTTCGCGTGTCATGATTTTCTCCTGTGAGGGGCGGGTTCGCCGCCCCTCGTTACGTTACGCTAGCAGTGCTCGGCTAGCGACTACCCGACCCATCCGAGTCCTAACCCGCACAACGTGCGGCCCATATGATCTGCCGTAGCATCTCATCCAGTCCAAAGCCTCAACTTGCGTCCAGGCTTTGTGAGTGATCTGCCTGTCACTCTCCAGGTCGAGGATCTCAACTCGATACGGCTGTAACGCTGCCTTCACGGTCTGCAGTAGCAGACGAAACACTTTAGCCATATGGCCTCCGGTGTAATGCCAAACTCCCTTTGGCGTGGGGCATGGAACGCTTTCCATGACTTTACTTATACCGAACCCTACGGCAATTGTCACGCATCCCACGGTAACCCTACCGGCCCCCCACCCCCTAGACTGGCGGCTTGGCGCACACCCCCCTCCACCCCATAATTTGCACAAATGGTTTATATAATCTTCAATACCAAAAGCACCCCCCTTGTTTTTTAGGTTCCATACGATTACATTACGACCCTATGCAAACATATATGCTAAACATAGACCAAAACATATCTCTGCCCGCAAATGCGGCGGAAGCTCTACCGCCCATGACTCCTAAACAAGAATTAGAAGTCAGGAGCAAAACTATAAAACTTATAGCAGATCTTCAGGGCAAACCCATCCACCCTACCGAACAAAATAAAAAAGAAGCCCGCACCCTTGCTAAAAAAATGGTTGAAGACCCCAAGGGGCAAATTCAATTTAGCAATTACAAAAACGAAACCCTTGCTTATTTAGCTGGGATGGTCGCCCAATATGACCAAATGATCGTAAGAGACCTAGCTGACTTTAAGCTGTTCGTTATTAACAAACTTGTAGAGCAGACTGATTCTAAAAATCCAAGAGAAGCAATTGCTGCACTGCGGGCTTTGGGCGAAGTTGACGGCATTGATGCTTTTAAACGCCGAACAGAGCTTACAATCAAAGTCAAACCAATTGATGAAGTAGAAAAAGATTTACTAACTAAGCTGGAAAAACTTGAGCGGCTAACTTTATTAGCCAACACTCAAGACATAATTGATGTCGAACCAACCGAAACTTACACCTCAGAAGATAGCGACTCTTAAAAAACTCTTACCTTTAGCCTCCGCCGACGAAAAACGGGAGATTTTAAGGGATTTAGAGTTTTGGGAATCGCAACAAGCCCAAACTTTTGGGCAAAAAAGCCTATTAGCCTTCGCAGATCATGTGTATCCCGGCTATAAAGTAGGCCCACACCATAAAAGACTAGCCAAAATCTTTGAAGATATAGCCGCTGGCCGTAAAAAACGGGTTGTTGTCAACATTGCACCGCGTCACGGCAAGTCAGAACTCATTTCTTACCTTGCCCCGGCTTGGTTTTTGGGTAAATTTCCCCATAAAAAGATCATTATGGCCTCCCATACGGCGGATTTGGCCGTTAATTTTGGTCGTCGAGTGCGAAATTTGGTGGCTAATGATGCTTACAAACAAATTTTCCCCCAAATTGAACTACAACAAGATTCAAAATCAGCTTCTAGATGGGGTACTAACTTTAACGGCGAATATTTTGCTATTGGTGTTGGCGGTGCTCTTGCTGGTAGGGGTGCCGATCTTTTTATTATTGATGATCCTCATTCCGAACAAGAGGCTAAACAAGGTAGACCGGACGTATTTTTACCAGCTTGGGAATGGTTTCAGTCTGGCCCTATTCAGCGTCTTATGCCTGGGGGGGCTATTATTATTGTTATGACTCGCTGGTCAAAACTTGACTTAACAGGTCAAGTTATAAACCACATGACCAAGAACGAAGACGCAGATCAGTGGGAATTGGTTGAATTTCCTGCGCTTTTGCCGTCTGGTAACCCACTTTGGCCAGAATTTTGGTCCGCCGAAGAACTAAACGCTAAAAAAGCTTCACTTGACCCGCGTTATTGGCAAGCCCAATACATGCAAAACCCAACTTCCGAGGAAGGAGCATTAATTAAGCGTGAATGGTGGAAAATTTGGGAAAAAGACGACCCACCCAACTGCGAATACGTAATTATGTCGCTTGACGCGGCACAAGAAACCAACAATCGTGCAGACTACAACGCACTAACTATATGGGGTGTTTTCTTTAATGAGGAAGTTAACAACTACAATATCATACTGTTAAATGCGATCAAAAAACGACTTGAATTTCCAGAACTTAAGAAGCTGGTCTTTGAGGAATACAAAGAATGGCAACCAGACACATTTATTGTCGAGAAAAAATCTAACGGTGCCGCGCTTTACCAAGAATTACGTAGGATGGGTGTACCGGTACAAGAGTTCACGCCAAGTAAGGGTCAAGATAAAATATCTAGAGTTAATTCAGTGACTGATTTATTTGCTTCTGGTATTGTTTGGGCACCCGAAATGCGATGGGCTAAGGAAGTTATAGAAGAATGTAACGATTTTCCTAGCGGGTCAAATGATGATTTAGTTGATTCCACAACACAAGCCTTGATGAGGTTTCGCAAAGGTGGGTTTATTAAATTACCATCAGACGAACCCGAATCAACTGAATACTTTAGGCGTAAAAATCAATACGCTTACTATTAGGAATAGATCATGGCTACAAGCAGCTTTTTTGATAAGTCATTAAACCAAGCACCGATAGGTCTAACAGACCGCGATGATATGGAAGAAGGCCCAGGTATTGAGATCGAGATTGAAGATCCTGAGTCTGTATCTATTGGTTTAGGCGATTTAGAGATTGTAATTGGCAAAGAAGATGGCACCGATGAAGATTTTAATGCCAATCTTGCCGAAAAAATGGACGAAAAAGAGCTGGCTACACTAGCAAATGATTTATGCGGTGATTTTGAAGACGATATTTCATCCCGTAAAGATTGGATGCAGACCTTTGTTGATGGCTTAGATTTGCTTGGGTTAAAGGTTGAGGATCGCACAGAACCTTGGCCCGGAGCTTGTGGTGTGTACCACCCGCTGTTGACAGAAGCTGTTGTGAAGTTTCAGTCAGAAACAATTATGGAGACTTTCCCAGCGCAGGGACCGGTGCGTTCTAAGATCATTGGGGAAGAAACTAAAGAAAAGAAAGAGTCTGCTGCTCGTGTGCAAGCAGATATGAATCATCAGCTTACTGACGTTATGGTTGAGTATCGGCCAGAACACGAAAAGATGTTATGGGGACTGGGGCTGTCAGGTAATGCGTTTAAGAAAGTCTATTATGACTTGCGGCTTGGTCGTCAGACATCGATGTATGTATCAGCGGATGATATTGTTGTGCCTTACGGTGCCGCAAATATTGAGTCTGCAGAGCGTGTTACGCATGTAATGCGTAAAACTAAAAACGAGCTGCAACGTCTTATGGACACAGGGTTTTATATTGATATTAAGCTTAGCGAACCGGTTGATGCACTTGATGAAGTAGAAAAGAAGATTGCAGAAAAGATGGGGTTTAGGGCTACTGCTGATAGTCGCTACAAAATTCTGGAGATGCACGTAGACCTTGATCTTCCAGGGTTCCCAGATAAAGACAAGGACGGAAAAGAAACTGGGCTGGCTATTCCGTACGTAGTAACAATTGAAAAATCAAACAGCAGGATTCTTTCTATCCGAAGAAACTGGAAACCAAGCGACGAGTTAAAGCAAAAGCGTCAACACTTTATTCATTACCCGTATATACCCGGATTTGGGTTTTATGCCTTTGGTTTGATTCATTTAATTGGCGGGTTTGCCAAGTCGGGTACGTCCATACTACGACAACTAGTCGATGCAGGTACGCTATCTAATCTTCCCGGCGGGTTTAAAACCAAGGGCATGCGTACTAAAGGTGATGACACACCTTTCTCCCCTGCGGAATGGCGCGATGTTGATATTGGCTCAGGCACGCTAAAAGATAACATTATGCCGCTCCCATACAAGGAGCCGTCGCAAGTACTAGCGATGCTGATGGATAAAATTGTTGACGAAGGCCGCAGGTTTGCTTCGGCGGCTGATCTTAAAGTTAGTGATATGTCCGCTCAATCCCCAGTTGGGACTACGCTAGCTATTCTTGAGCGCACGTTGAAAGTCATGTCTGCTGTTCAGGCACGGATTCACTATGCGATGAAACAGGAGTTTAGGCTCCTGAAGGAAATTATTGCAGACTATACGCCAGAAGAGTACGACTACGAACCGGTTGACGGCAGACCTAGAGCCAAAAAGTCCGATTACGACAACGTCGATGTAATTCCTGTTAGCGACCCTAACGCTGCGACGATGAGCCAAAAGGTTGTGCAATATCAAGCAGTTTTGCAGCTAGCTACCACCGCACCACAGCTATACGACCTACCATATTTACATAGGCAGATGCTTGAGGTTCTTGGCATTAAGAACGCTGAGAAACTTGTAGAAATAGAAGATGATATGAAGCCGGTCGATCCGGTTTCAGAAAACATGAACCTATTTACAAATAGGCCGGTCAAAGCATTTATGTACCAAGACCATGCCGCACATATAACAGTGCATATGACCGCACTGCAAGACCCAATTACTGCACAAATTCTTGGCCAGAGTCCAAATGCTCAGGCTATGAATGCAGCATTTATGGCTCACATTGCCGAACATTTTGCGTTCCAATACCGCAAAAACATTGAAGACAAACTTGGGGTTCCCTATCCCGCACCTGACGAAGAAATGCCTGAAGACATGGAGGTCGAAGTTTCTCGCCTTGCCGCAGCCGGTGCTCAAAAACTATTGCAAGCAAATCAAGCAATGGTGCAACAGGCACAAGCACAGCAGCAGGCACAAGATCCAATTTTGCAAATGCAGCAACAAGAGCTTCAGCTACAAGCTCAAGAGTTACAGCGCAAAGCACAAAAGGATCAGACCGACGCACAACTCAAGGCAGCTCAAATCGACACCGAACGTATGCGTATTCAATCACAGATGGATATCGACGGCGCTCGCCTTGGCGCACAGATTGCCAAAGATCAGATGGAGCAAGAGTTCCAGCAGGGCGTCGAGGCTGTACGTAACGAGATTGAGGGTACACGCATAGGTGCAGATATCGCCAGAAATATTGCTGCAATGCAGCAACAACGCGAACAGGCTACACAGCAAGCGGTAAAGCCAAAGGGAGCTGAAGAATGAGCTTTGAAGTTTTAGAGTATTTGATTAAGCGTTGTCACGAGGAGGAAAGCCGTTTGGCCGAAACCTTGGGCCAGGGTTTAGCAAAGGACCACGCTGATTATCGCCATCAGTGTGGAATTATTAGAGGTTTGGCAATGGCGAGGCAAATGCTAATTGACATAGCAGAAAGGATGGAAAACGACAATGAGTGAACTCCTAGTAGGGTCTACAGACGGCTCTGCGACGGTGCTACCTGAAACCGCCGAAGAAAAAGCACGACAACTCCCCGACCCATCAGGTTATCGGATTTTATGTGGGATACCGGATATTGACGACAAATTTGTTAACGGCTTGCTTAAAGCCGAAGTAACTTTGCACCACGAAGAATTACTGACTACGGTGCTGTTTGTTATCAAAATGGGGCCAGACGCATTTAAAGACGAGAAGCGATTTCCGTCTGGGCCGTATTGCAAACCCGGTGATTTTATATTAGTCCGCCCGCACGCGGGTACACGGTTGAAGATTCATGGCCGTGAATTTCGCATCATTAACGATGATTCTGTCGAGGGGGTCGTAGAAGATCCTCGCGGTATTAGTCGCTCATAAGGGGTTAATCATGGCCGAAAATGCCAACAAAGATGTTGAAGATCGAATTGAAATTGAGATTGAAAACGATACGCCACCGGAAGATCGTGGGCGGGAGCCTTTACCTAAAGATCTTGTAAAGGAGCTTGAAGAAGACGAGTTGGAAGAGTATTCCGACAAAGTCAAAACCAGACTTAAGCAAATGAAAAAAGTCTGGCACGATGAGCGCCGTGAAAAAGAACGCGCTCTGCGTGAGCAGCAAGCCGCCTTAGATATGGCGCAGCAGTTGCAAAATGAGATTAGGCAGTTAAGATCAAGAGTAACTGAAAACGAAGGGCATTTAGTTAATACGGCAACTAATGCGGTGGAATTGGAATTACAAAATGCTGAAAAAGCTTACAAAGAAGCATATGAAGCAGGTGATTCCGATAAACTGCTAGAAGCTAATAAACAACTAAACGACGCAACTTTTAGACTCCAGAGATTGAAAGGGTACAAACCCCCTGTACAACCTCAAGAAAATGGTGTAAATTACTTACAACCGCAGCCACAGGCTCCTAGGTTAGACCCCAAAACTGATTCATGGCGTAGACAGAATACGTGGTTTGGATCAGATGATGAAATGACTGCTTCTGCTCTAGGTTTACACCAAAAACTTATTAGAGAAAAAGGGCAATCTTTCGAGGGCACCGACGAGTACTGGGAAATCGTTGATAAAACGATGCGTAAAAGATTCCCCGAATACGAATGGGGTGATGAACCTGCTGAGACAGCCACAAAACCTGCTCAAGCACGGACAGATAAACCAGCTACCGTTGTAGCGCCGGTTTCTCGTAGTACGGCCCCCACAAAGGTCAGACTAAAAGATTCCCAACTTGCCATCATCAAAAAGATGGGTATTACTCCTGAACAATATGTTAGGGAAATGATGAAATTGGAGCGTACAAATGGCTGAAAATCGTTTAACCCGTGATGTAGAGAACCGTGAGCGCAGTGCTCGTCCGAAACAATGGAAACGTGCTGATGTCCTTCCTGAAGTGGAGCCGATGCCTGGGTACAAACCCCGCTGGGTGCGTGTGGCTTCGTTAGGAAAATCTGATCCCAAAAACGTCTCTGCCAAGCTCAGAGAAGGATGGGAGCCGGTAAGGATTGAAGAGCAACCGAACCTAAAGTTTTTGCGTGACGAAAACAGCCGGTTTAAAGACAATATCGAGATTGATGGACTGTTACTCTGCAAAATCCCTGAAGAATTTGTTGACCAACGTAGTGCTTACTTCAACAAGGTTAATAAAGACAACATGGATGCTGTAGACAGCAATTTTATGAGAGAGAGCGATGCTCGTATGCCACTCTTTGCTGAGAAGCGTACAAAAGTATCGTTCGGTAAAGGAACTTAATTTTTTAAAAGAGGTCAAAAATGGCATATCCTGTTATTGACGCTCCCTACGGTTTTAAAGCTATTAATGAGCTTAATGGTCTACCGTACGCAGGAGCAACAAGACAGTTCCCGATTGCCCGAAGCTATCCTACTAACCTGTTTTACGGGGATTTAGTACAGCTAACGACAGACGGAACTCTTATTAAAACTGGCTACACCGCTGCTTCCAGCCCCAGTTCGGTGATTGCTGGTGCAATTGGTGTGTTTGTTGGTTGTCAGTTTACCAACCCAACGACTAGGCAACTTCAGTTCTCGCAGTATTATCCTGCTAGCACTGCTGCTGACGACATCGAAGCTTTTGTTATTGATGATCCGTCTGCTGTGTTTAAGGTCGTAATGACTGGTCAAACTTACAACACTATTGCTAATACTGGCACCACAGTTGCTTACGCTAACCAGTCGTTTATTGGTACTAACGTGTATGCAATTACTGGAGCTGCTGGTAGCACGACCACTGGCAATTCTGCTATGTCGGTGTCTGGCACTTACCCAGCTACCAGCGGTACTGGCGCAGTTCGTATTGCTAGTACTGTCTTGCCTTTCCGTGTTGTAGCTTTAGTTCCTGAAACTGCTTATACCGTAACGGGTACGGGTGGTACATCTGGTTCTTCGACGACGTTGACGCTAACTGCTGCTATTACTGGCCTCCAGGCAGGTATGCAGGTTGTCGCTCCCGCAGCTTCTGCTGGTGCTTACTTCCCTGGTAGCTACAACTACGTCACTAATGTTAATAGTACGACTGTTACGCTCGCTTCTGCGATTACGCTTGCAAGTGGCTCTCAGGTTTCCTTCGTTGGATATCCTGAGGTTCTTGTTAAGTGGAACCAGGGCTGGCATAGCTATCAGTACGCTACTGCGCTCGCATAAGGGGAATTTAAATGGCTATTTCACGCGCACAACTACTGAAAGAGTTGCTCCCCGGCCTGAACGCCCTGTTCGGTCTGGAGTATGCTCGCTATGGCGAAGAGCACAAGGAAATCTACGAGATCGAGACTTCTGAGCGTTCGTTTGAAGAGGAAACCAAGCTGTCAGGCTTCTCCGCCGCTCCGGTGAAGAACGAAGGCAGTGCGTTGGCCTACGATAACGCGCAAGAAACCTGGACTGCTCGTTATGTCCATGAGACTATCGCTCTGGGATTCTCGCTAACCGAAGAGGCTATCGAGGATAACTTGTACGACAGTCTTGCTAATCGCTACACCAAGGCTCTTGCTCGCGGTATGGCATATACCAAGCAAACCAAAGCTGCTGCAGTTCTTAACAATGGCTTTAACTCCGCTTACCCAGGTGGTGACGGTGTGGCTTTGTTTTCAACGGCACATCCCTTGGTCTCTGGTGGCACCAACAGCAACACGCCCGCAGTCGCATCTGATCTTTCTGAAACATCGTTGGAAGCAGCGGTTATTCAGATTGCAGCATGGACTGACGAACGTGGACTGTTGATTGCAGCCCGTCCGAGAAAGTTGATTATTCCGTCTGCATTGCAGTTCGTTGCAACCCGTATTTTGGAAACAGAACTGCGTGTTGATACAGCAGACAACACGATCAACGCGTTGAAGAGTAATGGTTCAATCCCCGAGGGTTATTCCATTAATCACTTTTTGACTGATACGGATGCTTGGTTCCTTTGCACCGACGTACCCAACGGTATGAAGCATTTCATTCGCGCCCCGATGACACAGGGAATGGATGGTGATTTTGACACCGGAAACGTTCGTTATAAGGCCCGTGAGCGTTATTCGTTTGGTTGGTCTGATCCGCTTGGGATGTTCGGTTCGCCCGGAGCCTAAGCAAAATCAAGCACTTAGCGCAGAGAACCCCGCTTCGGCGGGGTTTTTTGTTTTTTATTAAACTTGTGGTA
>Ga0214923_10003383_pt1 | contig 20020 bp, 19 predicted proteins | sample LL1510_MetaG_FD_177993 | JGI IMG/M metagenome (GOLD analysis project Ga0214923, IMG submission 177993) | Freshwater microbial communities from Lake Lanier, Atlanta, Georgia, United States - LL-1510 | ecosystem: Environmental > Aquatic > Freshwater > Lake | place: USA: Georgia | collected...
TTCTGACTCGACCTCTGCATCAGATTCAACGATGCCCTCGTCCTTTTCAATCTTTATAAACACATTTGGTGCGTCACCGAGAACTTCTTCTTCTCCAGTCAAATCATACACCGTATTAGTTTTAATTACTTCTACCGGTTTTGAAACGAATACAACTTCATTATCAGCAAGAGTATCACAGAGAGTGGGCTCGACGCTAGTCTCGGTTTTGATATCCTTCTTCTTGCGACTTTCAAAAAGCGCAGGAAATTCATATAGTAACGTTTCGAGAGTGCGCACCTTACGCCGCAACTTTTTGTTCTCCTTCAATAATTGTTTTACAATAGGCAGAGATGAAAGCGCCTCATAATTTTCTCTATAAACGTCTTCTACCGACATGACCGAATCAATAAATTGATTTGTAATTATCAAAAATATACAAATCAATTTTTCACGAACAACTTATTTTTGTCCATTCATCTGGAAATAGATCAGAAACATCGTGTGTTAATTTTGGTCCAAACCATGTTTCCGGATAACATACGATTCTAGACTGCCTCTCGTTGAAATACGCACCCCACCAACTAAATGTACTGTTCGCTATTATATTATCATCGCAACAACTCATTAATAACATCTGTTTCCAATCAGGAACAGTATCATGTATTTTAATAAAAATAACCGAAGGAAATCGAGCCTTTAGTTTTTTAATATAGTTTTCGGCAACCAATATATTGTCTTCGATTTGATTAAAATAGAGAACTTTATGCGGTCGCGTAGTTTTATTAAATAATATGTGAGAAAGAGCGTTTTCGTAATACTGATAAGTCATTAGAGGATGGTAATCTTGTATGTCTTTATAATCACCCAAACGAAAATGCATAGATACATTATTATAAGAAAGATCTATTAAATGTGGTTGTTCCATCATTGCCGCTTCTTTCTGAACTTGTAATCGAAATAATTTAAATAACATATCTTTTTTGTTATCAAAATATTTATAACTTTGAAAATAACCCGACAAAAATAGATTTTCCCCAGAGATTGTCTTAGGAAACCGTGTATAACAAAAACCATCTTCTTTATAAATATGGTAATTATAGGAGGTTAATTTTTCGGCTTGTATAATAAATATTTTTAGACCATTCAAAAAATTATACCAATACGTAGGACGAATAGTGCCGGTTCGGAGAACTTCGGAATAAGGAAAAACGATTTTACGGTTCATTTCTATACCACACACAATGGTAGTACTGATCTGGAACAATTGATTCCCTAACCCTCCCATAAGAGAGCATGTAATAATATTATTTTCGTTCATATATAAAATAATATTATTTTTCTAATTGATTTATGGATTAATAAATTCCTCATTGTGCTACACCAAAACGGTCCTTTATAATACTAGATTTACTGGGACCCTGCTTCTTTTCGCTCTCTCGCTTCACTTTATAAACGCCACTATTTTTATTTTGCGTGTTCGTGCCGCCGTAAATATTTATAATAAAATCCTCGTTATCTTCATGAAGCTCTGGTAATATCCGAGTCATGGGCTTATCTATTACTAACAACATATGCTCGGATTTCAATAATTTTCTATATTCTTGTATACTCAGATTGCCGTAAAATTTGTCTAATAAATAATAAGGATTTGGAGCGGGTTTGATATTCTTTTTAAAATTGTAAACTTTACTGTATATCTGATTCAATAAGTGGTATCTCTCGAATTTGGTCGAATCATCAATATTCTCGCGCATTAAATAAGCAACTGCGCATTCGGGTCTACAAAACGATCCGTAACCGTAGATCTCCTTGTCCATCTCATATTTCGGAATATAACACGACGGATTATCATATTCGTAAGTGCACCAAAAACACGCGGACTTTTTCTCCTGATTCGTGTTTTTATACATTTGTATTTTGAGACGCTTTAGTTTTGCGTTTACATCCTTTATATTAATTTCATCTGTTTCTATTATTTCTGGTTCATCTGTATTTGATTTACAGACGCTGCATATGTTAGGTTCTATCACTAATGGTTTTGGACTAAAATCGCTATAAGCCAGATCAACCGATTTTACAGTATCTGTATTATAAACCGAAAAAGAGGTGTTTTGATTATCATTATAAGTTAGAATGCTAGGTGGTGCTGACGGGTTATAAGTCATTGGATCATTAACCATATTTGTTATGGTTTTATTATGCTCAAATAAATCGGACATAGAGCATTTCAAATGCAAAATAATATTTGATACGGTAGTCGGAGCTATTGCGATGTCGTTTTGTTTCGTAATTAATTTACCGCCTTTTGGCTTGCGACCCCTTTTCTTTGGAGCCACTGACTCTGACTTATTTTCTTCTATTACCAATGTAATGTTTTCTTTTGTTTCTTCCACTGCGTCTTTTGTAGAGTTCGCATCCTTCTTCTTTCGCCCGCGCTTCTTGGGAATTTGCTCAGGATTCATGAAAAATTTATGAGATAATTCATGAATTTATTTTATATTGTTTTTAAATATTCATTTGTGGCCTATTTTATCGTTATAACACTTTCGGCACAAAGGGACATAATTGTGAGAACCTATACTAACCTGTCCCTTTTCCTCGGTCACTCGATGCGAAAATAGCGCACGCTTACCGTTTCGACAATTGGAACAAAGAGACTTTAGTTTGATAACATTATCGCAATAAGGCAGTAAATCCAACAGCTCGCCAAATTTATTGCGTTGAAAATCGCCGTCTAACCCGCAAATATAAACAGTTTTATTTTCACGCTCTACCATATCCAAAATGGTTGTTTTTAATTCGTTGAAGAATTGACCTTCGTTTATTAATATAACGTCAGCCCTGTGAATTTCGATATAATGTTTATTGGCTGGATTGAACCATACATCCGAGATATCAATAGTAAGGACACAAGGAATCATTTTATGGTCATGCGTAGAAAGCATGGTTTCATGATATCGTTTATCTTCTGCGTAATTGATCACCATAATTTTTTTATTAATATATGAATAATGATTATAAATCTCTAAAATACGCGTAGTTTTTCCGGAAAACATAGGTCCTAAGATCAGCTCCAAATATCCTTCTTCATTAGCGTATTGAGCCTTCATCATTTTAAAATCGTTTGTTCACGATTATATTATAATCACATAATCAATTTTTATCTAATTTTGTAACATAATATTTTTAATTAAACTTGTATAAACATAACTTGCATATATCAAAAATGACGAATAAAAACGATAGTATTCCGTGGGTGGAAAAATATCGACCTACAAATTTCGATGATATTGTACTATCGGATATCAATCGCGCTATTTTCAAAAACATATTAGAATTGCGTTATTTTCCGAACTTACTCTTCTATGGTCCTCCGGGAACTGGGAAAACCACCACTATTATTAATTTGATCAATGAATACCAAAGACGCCATGGCGAAACAAATAAAGGATCGGTAATACATCTAAATGCGTCAGATGAACGAGGAATCGATATTATACGCAATCAGATCTATCAGTTCGTGAAGTCGAAGAATTTCTTCGAGAAAGGCATCAAATTTGTTATTTTGGATGAGGTGGATTATATGACCAAAAACGCGCAACAAGCTCTCAAATATTTATTGCAATCGTCTTGCTATAATGTTAGATTCTGTCTCATTTGCAATTATATAAGTAAAATCGACGAATCGCTCAAAAACGAGTTTATTTGCATTCGTTTTAATCAATTGCCGAAAACGGATATCTATAAATTCATTAAAAATATTACTACATCCGAGAACTTACAACTTTCAGATAAGGTTATTGATACCATACAAAATAATTATCATTCCGATATACGTAGTATGATCAATTTCATACAATTAAATCAAAATATCACAAAATGGGAAGAAAATGTAATCACCGATGAGATATGGGAACGAATATATGAATTATTGGGAGAGAACAACTATACGAAAACGGCAAATTACGTGCATGAAATCAGTATTCAATATAATACCGATAAACGCAACATATTAAAATCTTATTTTCATTATATTATTAGAAATAAAAAAGAGCTGATAACACCAGAATATCTGAAAAACGTAGCAACGATTATGCATTTTAAAGGATCGAACATCGAACATGTGTTGCTTTATTTTTCATCCTCTTTTATGCCCGGCAAAAATTGATTTATCAAACGAACTTAAAGAAATAAACCAAACTATTTACAAATGGAAGATGCATTAGATGACGAATGGGAAAATTTTATCAATAACGGCGGAACGCAAGACGATAAACCTAGCATTAAATTAGCGGATTCGAACGGCTCCGCGCCGGAATGCGACGATTTATATATATCAACCAAAACAAAGGTGCTGTTTTTAAACCAAAAAATAGATATTAACGAAGTGTTTTGGAAGATTCCGATTATCCAATATTGGGAGGCGAAATCGGGAGTTATTAAGAAACAAATGAAAGTAGTCTCGAAAACGCCAGAGGAATATGAACAATATAAAGAACGTCTCGCTAGTATACCTTATTACATTGAAAATATTATAAAACAAATCGATAATCCAACGGCGCGTCGTATGAAATTCAAGGATGAACGTAAAATAACAATAGGGATATCAAAAAAAGATATTATGAATTGTCGAGGTAAAGTGAAAAATGCGTTTTATAATTGTTTCGCGATTATCATTCGATTCCACTATGATAAATCTTTTCGCGAAATTCACGTTAAGATATTCAATACAGGAAAATTAGAGATTCCGGGTATTCTCAATGCAGATTTCTTGGACATTGTTAAAGACAAAATAATCGAATATATACAGCCCCATCTCGATACTAAATTGAGTTATTTAGAAAATGAAAACAGCGATAGTGTTCTCATTAACTCGAATTTTAATTGTGGTTATTACATTCATCGTGAAAAACTACACGCTATATTACGAAGTGAAAAATACAGAATAGAAAGCGCTTACGACCCATGCAGTTATCCTGGAGTAAAATGTAAGTATTATTTCAATAACGAATTGGGTTTTGATAGTCCTTCGCAAAACGGACAAATATCACAACAAGACCGTAATATGAAGATGAGTGAACTCGGTGAAAATAAAAAATACACAGAAGTATCTTTTATGATTTTCCGCACAGGTAGTTGTTTAATTGTGGGGAACTGTAGCGAACGAATTTTGAAGTTCATCTTTGAGTTTATCAAAAATTTATTAAGGGTTGAATTCGGAAATATATCCGTAGATAACGATAAACAATTGATTAAGGTAAAGAAACCCAAATTAAGAAAGAAGACGATATATACTTCTAGCAGTTATTTGAATATGAACCCTTGAAGAATTTCACTTTGATAACTCATAACTTCCAACGAAGTGGGCGTTTTGAACGCGCTAATGTGTAAATATTCGAACGAATAAATTATACGATTAACCATTTTACTAAATCTTTCGTGGTAGAATCATGAAATTTATTTTGAAAGGTTTCGGATTCTCCGTAATATTTCATTAACAATAATTCGTTTTTATTAACATCCACATTAAGTTTTCTTTTTTTTATAATTTTTCCAAGTTCCGTTAATATTTCTTCGTATTTCTCAAAAGACATTTCTGTTTTGTTTTGTAACATTTCTAAATAGGGCATTTGGTTTTTAACCACTTCGAAATCAGTAACATATTTATCTAAAATTTGTGATAAATAGTATCTGTTATCAAACGTAAAAGAGGCATTATCCCAAAAGAATAATATGTTAATAAATTGATAAATATTATTCATTATGTTTCTAATCTCACCGTCATCAACATTTAACGCATCATCTCCAAAAGCGGACAAAATATTTTGAGTAGAGGCATCCTTATCGTATATTTCACAAATAGTTTTTTTGTATACAAACATTACGGCATCAGTATGATTTAAAGTAGACAGAAGATCAGCACTGCTTATTTGTTCCATGTATTGGGAATAATAATAAACCGATTTCTGAGAATAATAATGCGCGGTGTCTATATTTTTCGTCTTTAAAAGAACTATTTCAAAAACACGATGTATAGCTTTTGTGCCTATTAATAATGTTAATTTTGTATTTACTAAATTTTTTATAGCATCCGATTTATTAACTAACTCAAAATATTCTTTTATAGCGGATATGTATTTAGAAAAAATATGATGCGTCAAATATTTCACGGTAGACATTTATATATAAGAGATTTATATTTTTTCAGTAAATTGATTTAAAGTATAACATTAATTATATTCATATTTAAAATAAGATGAGCAGCACGCCAGTTAATCCTCCTACCCCTCCCGCAGCCAGCGGATATCGTTTACCAGAAAACAATACGCTTCAACATGCAGTAAAGTTGGCTATCGTAGAAGATAAGCCAGTTATGATGGATTATTGGACTAATTCCATAGACAAGACAGTTCTTATTGGTGTGAAGGAAAATCAAGAGAAACTTCTCGTAAAAAGTGAAGAGGAGTATACAAGCCCAGTATCAAAGATTTATAAGGTGGGCAAGGAATACATTATTATTACTGAGAATTCCATTTACATTGTTGATGTAGATATCCCCACAAAGAAGATTAGTTCGTAAACAAATTGATTTCTGTAATATATGCCGAAATCAATTCTTATCACGTAAACCGGTTACGTATTCTATAATATTTTTTTTAGCTCCACTATTTGTTCTTCCGTGAATTTATCGGGAAAATCTATGTCTAATTCTATGATTAAATTGCCCGCAATATTATCTTTTATCATTCCTAAATTCGGTATTACTTTTTTGAAACCAGGATAAATCACCGAAGGGTTAGCAATATTATTTAATGCGAAAACTTTACCATTAATATGTGGTAAATCGAACGTAAATCCACAAAGGGCATCCTTTAATGGTATATTTTTTCGGTAAATAAGATCGAGTCCTTGACGTTTAAATGGCGTGCGATTAATAATTTTCACAGAAACATGCACATCTCCTCTTAAATGTTCGTTAATAATATTTCCTCGTCCCTGCATTAATAAAGTATCATTTTCATCTATTCCTTGCGGAAACGTAATATTGATGTTTTCTATTTCGTTCACTTTTAGTCCATTCATAATCGTCCACCGTTCTATATCCACGGGTACTGAACAACCGCGAAAACATTGTTCTAATGTGAGTTCAACTTTTTTCTCAATAGGAGGAGGAGGTGACGGTGGATGGTGAAAACCATGCGAAAATTCGGCATGGAAATTTCCAGGACCTCCACTGGTCTGAAAAATACGTATACCTGGACCACCCGCATGGAAAGAATGTATGCCCCCACCAAAAGGACCTCCTCCTCCATTAAACATCATATTAAACAAATGATTAATATCGGAAAATTCATTCATGCTATTCATGTGTTGGAATGGAATACCACCATGACCAAATTCTAGTTCAGCGTCATAGTTTCTACGTTTTTCATTATCACTAAGCATTTCATAAGCTTCGTTTATTGCTAGCATTTTAATATTAGCTTCTTCGGTCGGGTTTCGATCCGGATGATATTGTAAAGATAATTTACGATAAGCCTTTTTGATCTCGACATCGGAAGCATCTTTAGACAATCCTAATGTCTCATAATGATTAGTCATTTTATAAAATTATATCGTTTATTAATATTTATATTGTTTATATCATTAAACTACATAAAACTTTTTTTTCAATTCATGCAATGGCGCAAAATATTTTTCGTAATACAATTAAACAGGTTTCAGTTGATAATACTTTTATTGTAAAATATAAACCTTATTACATTGATGATTTTTGTATAGACGAAAAATTTAAGTTCGTTCTAAAAACTCTATTGGAAATAGACAATTTAAATATACTATTTATCGGTGGTCCTAGTTCTGGTAAAACGTGTCTTTTGTTCGCCCTAATACGAGAATACTATAAACTCGAAAAACACGATGCACTCCCTGAGAATAATATTTTATTTATTAATAATTTAAAAGAACAGGGAATTCAATATTTTCGCAATGAAATGAAAACATTTTGCCAATCTCATAGCGTTATATATGGTAAAAAAAAATTGGTGATTATAGACGACATAGATACCATAAATGAACAAAGCCAACAAGTTTTCCGAAATTATATCGATAAATATAAACACAATATTCATTTTATTTCAGTATGCACGAATATTCAAAAAGTAATAGAAAGCATTCAATCACGCGTTCATATAATTAAACTTACACCCCCTACAAAAGAACAAATAGTGAACGTAATGAATAATATTATAAATAAAGAAAACTTAAATATAGACGAAGATTCCAAACAATATTTAATGAACACTTCTAACGGTTCTATACGTTTATTGATAAATTATTTGGAAAAAATATACATATTAAACCGTCCAATCAATATTGATCTGTGTAAAAAAATTTGCTCTATTATATCATTTCAACATTTTGATAGATATATAGAATCTTTAACTGACGGAGATTTAACCGGTGCGATAGATATATTATACGGAATACATGATTATGGTTATTCTGTAATAGACATACTTGATTATTTTTTTTCGTTTATTAAAACATCGAATTCACTTAGCGAAGAAGTAAAATATAAAATTATACCTCTATTATGTAAATATATTACCATTTTTCATAACGTTCATGAAGATTGTATAGAGCTTGTTCTTTTTACTAATGACGTTCATGAGGTTATTTTTACACCTTTTAACATTTCAAATGCCGACCATTTGGGGTCGGCATCTTTGAATGTTATTAGGTAACTGTTACTTTTCACCGATAAATCACCTTTATATAACAATAATTCTGCCTGAAGTGCGGAATTATCATATATAATCGACGTTTCAATGGTGAAAAGGTGTAAGAGTAATTAATGCTAATTAGCATTAATTCTAGTTCAATATATTACACCCGGGTTACACCGACCGGAAAGAAAAATGAGACAAACTTTCTATAAAAAAATAAAAAATTATAATAATTCTTTCCAAGTGATGTAAAAGCACCCTATTCATTTTCTATTGTAGAAAATCTTGGGCTTGTCTCACATTTCACGGCATTTGGCGGTTGGAGACTTTTATTATCTTTGTATTCTCTTCTATATTTTTCAGGTCTTTCTCCTGTTTCCATATATAATTTGAATACTTTTTGGATATTCTTACATCCATTCTTATCACGATTGATACACCCCTTCCTATTATTTTCCATTTGATATGTTAGGATAGAATGTATCTTTCGTTCTTTCTGTTTTGGGTCTTTCTTGAATTTCAAATATAAATTTTCACAAGGTTCTTCTGTTTTATAGGATAAACAAGATGTTCTAAATTCATCTATATTATAAACCTTAAATGTTTCTTGTAATTTTCGTTTTAATGTTAAATTTGGTGTGGATATGAAGTTTCTCATTTGTTTTCCTATACTCCAATCACCGATTATAATAATATGGTCTTTGCTGTATTTCTTCGCAATTTTATTCAACATATTATCTTCTGTTCGTTTCTTATTGATATAACCATACCATTTGTATTGACGAAATTTTAGTTCTTGATATAACGGAACTAATGTTTTGTTGGCTTTTATTTTTGCTGTTATATATTCTTGGAATTTTTCTATATTACAGGTTTTAGAATTATATTGTTTTAATTTTTCTTCAATTTTAGTTATTCCTATTTTATCCCTGTAATTTTTCAGTAATGATTGATACTTCAATCTTTTTGTTTCTTTAAGATATTGTCTGTTTGTATAAGAAAAATGATTACCATCATCATCCATCATAGAAAATAAACTTCTTTTTCCAGGGTCAATAAATATATGTTTCCCTTCCAACATTTCTTTTGGAACTTCATCAATATAAGGAAATTCAGGATTTTCTTGTTTTTCTTCTTTCTTGGATTTTTTAGGTTTATCATTATTTTCCAATCGTTTATTTTTTGCTTGTTCTTTCTGTAATTGTTTTTTTTCCTCCTTTACTTTATCTTTTTCTTCTTTGGTTAATCCTTGTAATGCTTTCTTTCCTGCTTTTTTCTTATCTTTCTTTTCTTGTTCTTCTTCTACAAAATCTTTATGTAAAAATCGTAAAGAAGTAGCATACCCATCTGTAATAATGGTATAATCAAAAACATAATTCTTTCTTGATTGTGTTATATTGAAAAAGGTATTCCAAATAAATTCTTTGTTTTGTTCCAAACAATTATACAAATCTCCTTTTGTCTTATTTTTAGGGTTTCCTTTGTTTTTCCCTTTATCAATTAATTTTTCTTCTGTAATCCAAATATTTAATAATTTTTGGTGTTTTTCTGTATCTACAAATAATTCTACTAATGCTTTTGTATCAACCTGAATATGTCTTGGTATAGAGTTAGTTTGTATAGGAAAAAATTGGAATGATTTTCTTTCTATTTTTTCTAATTCCAAACACATAAAAATCATATGTTTCAAATACTTATAAGGTGAAACTTTGATATCATAATAATAACTAATTTCAAATGTTTCAGGAACAATCTTATTACGATTATCTTTTAACCAATTATGATATTTTTCATCACAAGTAAGCGTATTATTTGTAATATCATTTTTAACTAAATTGATTTCTCTGTAAAGTTGTTTTTTGAATTCTTTATTTTCCATTTCGTCTTGATAAAGATGTTTGAAATAAGAATTCACAAATCGTTTTACATAATCAAAAAACCTCATTTTGATATTATTTTCAATAGATGTAATCATTGTAGTAGCATAGTAGTCCAAAATAGATGATAAATTACTACCATCTTCTAATTCAAATAAGTTTAGAATTTTAAATTCTTCTAATAAAGTAGCATTATTACCTTTTGGTTTTTGTCCTGATGAAGATTTCATTATTGATTTCATACACATAGAAATAGTATCGGTTGTAATTTCAGGTATTTCTTGATTATTATGATATTTATGAAGAACCCATAGTCGTAATAAAAAATAAGTTTTGGTTGTAATAGTATTCGTTCTAATAATAGCATTTTGTAAAATATCTATATTTTCCTTAACCTTCTCATTATCCTTGTAAAGAATAGAAGAAATAGGAAGTTTTAAACACCGATATTTGTCGGGTGGTTCTTTTTTGGTCGTCATCCTTTATAATTTATATAAAGAAAATATCTTTAAATAAATATACGCAATTATTGTATTTTTCCTAAATGATAAAAAATTAAAACAAATTTATTATAAAAATCTATATACAAATCATTAAATAATAATATGTCAAAACACTATATTCTTCGTGTAGGTGATAGTAATAATTTCAAAAATAGCAGTAATGTTTCTATTTGGGCGGTAAAATCAAGAAATAAAAGTTTTCTAAAAAAAGTAAAAGAAGGTGATAAATTATGGTTTATTAAAAATAAAGAAAAAGGTGATATATATAATGGTAAAATAATTGCTGTTGCCGACTTTGTTTCTAAAAACGAACGAGTTGTTGGTCCTTTAATATCAATTACACCAAATAATGATGAACTTGGATGGGATGAAAAAGGAGGATTTTGTGATGTTGAAATACACTATAATAATTTGTATAATTTAACTGATTGTAATTTATTTACAGGACAAAATAACCAAACTACTATATGTGAATATGATAACATTAAAGAAGGTTTGTTAGTAAATTTAATTGTTGAATATGAATATATATCTAAATATTCAAAAATTACAAAAATAATGTAAAATAAAACTTTATTTATTTTCGCTGTTTCCTTCTTGTTGTTTCATCTTTTCTTTTCGTTTTTGATATGCTCTTTGTCTATATTCTTTTAATTTATCAGGGTTTTCATCTTTTAATTTTTGTAAATAATTAGAACCTAATTCTTTATATTTTTCTTTATGCTTTTCATAATATCGCTTATGATTATCGCCATTCGTATATTTTTTTAAACGCTCTTCTAATTCTGCGTTCTTTTTTTTTAATTCTTCATTTTCTTTTTTTAATTCTTCCATTATTATTATATAATAATTATTTTTAAATATTTTTGTGTATATTTATTATGAAGCAACATACCGAAGATTATAAACTTACTGCTGTTAAATATTATTTAGACCATAATGAAGATATGCGTGATACGTGTGATATATTCAAATGTAATTTTCAATCATTATCAAGATGGGTTAAAACATACAAGCAAAAGGGAAATCTAAACAGAAAAACTCGTAAAAATCATAATCTCAAAATTACACCTGAAATTGAAAAATTTGTTAAAGAATATGTAAGAAAATATAATACTGCTACTTTATGGGAATTATCTAAATTAGTTGATGAAAAATTTAAGGTTCGTTTGAATGATAAAAGCATTTATAATATTTTAAAGAAACATAAACTCACAAGAAAAAGATTGAGAAGTAAATATTATCCTGAAAAGAAAGAAGGACAAGAAAAAGAAGATTTGGAAGAGTTTTATAAAAAGTTAAAAGAATTTGATTACAAAAGAACAATTTGTTTGGATGAAACTTCTATTTATTTGAATATGACTTTAACTTATGGAAGAAGTAAAAGTGGAACAAGAGTTATTAAAAAAACGAATAAATATCCTTACAAAAGATATAATTTATTATCTGCTATAAGTGCTGATAAAGTAGTTGGATGGAAATTATATCCTGAAAGGAAAGGTGGTGTGAAAACAAATGATATATTAGAATTTTATGATGAATTTATACATTCTAATTATAAAAATTATTTAGTAATAATGGATAATGCTGTAATACATAAATCAAAAATAATAAGAGAAACAATAGAAAATGATAATAATCATTTGATTCATTCAGTTCCTTATCACCCTGAAACCAATTCTATTGAGGAATTTTTTAGTCAGTTAAAACATTACATTAAAAAGGAAAGTCCAAATACTTATGATGATATTTATAATGTAATTTCTAATATTTTAGAAAAGAAAATTACAAAGGAACATTTAACAAACTACTTGAAACATAGTTATAAGATATACAAATAATAACTGCGTTTTTGTCTCATTTTTCTTTCCGGTCGGTGTAATATATTGTTTATTTTTTTGAATGCGCTGATGAATATTCACTTGCTCCATGAAGTATACTATGGCTAAAATGTTTATTTTTATCATGTTCTGCCGATTCAAAACCTTCTAAATTTCCAAAGCTGACTTTTTTTGTTGCTTTCCAAACAAATTTGTGCGTCAACCAGAAAATTAGTGCAAATAATAAAGCATGAACAATAGCAACGGTAGTTTTAGATCCTCCTGCAGGAAGAGTGACCAAAACACCGGGCGTTAAAACAAAGAAAAGGGCCACTATGTACAAAAGCATAATTCCATTCATTATATAAATTAATATGATATATTAATTTTTTAAGTTACATCTGTCGGTGTAATTTATTGTATAAATTATATCTAAAGTAAATATAAGTCTTTAGATATATGACCAAACAAATTTTTAAATCCGATGTACCAAACCATATACTGTTTACATTTTTAGACAAAATTTGTTTAAAAACAGATAAATACTATTTGATTGATATGAACGCTTATCGAAAAATGCTATTTTACAATTATCAAACAGATTTTTGCGAAGACCTGAAACAATATTATCACCTGTCTAAACATTTTTATTTAGAACGTAAAATGAGTTATAATTCTTTCACGACCATATTACGGCAATTGTGTAAACATAATAACATAATGTTCGCATCTCAAATAAAATACAACGAATCAAAATACAATATTGATTATTTAATTTATTATCAATAAGCCGAACGATTAGCGAATAATTTTATACAATTATACTATATCTCATTATTATGTTCGACTCATCAAAATTAACCATGCCTTTATTATTTTTCGGAGCAGCTATTGTGATAGGTTACGTGGCTAACAAATTAAAGCCAGAATACAAAGATAGTAACGATTATGAAATCATTAAAAAATATGTACTTAACGATTCGCCTCTATATGGTCACAATCGCCCTAAATTGTGGATACATACTAAATATGAAGTAAATGCTAGACAATGGAAGGATTTTTATTCACGTAACAGTACAGATTTAAATCAACCTTATATTCATTTAACGATAAAATCTATCATCGACCATTGTGGGGACGATTTTAATATTTGCCTAATTGACGACGAATCATTTAGTAAAATCATAAAAGGATGGAACATTGATGTTTTACGCGCACCTGAGCCATTTAAATCACATTACCGAGAATTAGGACTCACGACGTTAATTCATCAATACGGAGGGCTTATTGTACCAAATTCTTTTATTTGCACTAAACCATTGATTAATTTTTATAATGAAGCGATCGAAGGCAACAAACCTTTTGTTTGCGAAAGAGTATGTCGCAATTCAAATCAATTCCGACAGAAACGCAAATTATTGTTTTGTCCTGATACTTTTTTTATGGGGGCACCAAAAGACAACGCAACCATCGGAGAACTAGTTGAATTTTTAGACCAACACAATAAACACCCTCATTTTTCCGAAGAAGCCGATTTCTTAGGTTATTCTTCGCATTGGTGCATGAAGGCAATAGAACAAGATCATATGAATTTAATATCCGGTAGAGTAATTGGCGTGAAAACCAAAAAAAATAAAACTATTTTGGTTGAAGACTTGATGGAAGAAGCCTTTTTAGATTTGTCCTCAGATTGCGTCGGAATCTATTTACCAGCGGATGAAATATTGAGCAGAACTAAATATCAATGGTTCGCCGTAATTAGTAGTCGCGAATTATTAGAGAGTCGAGTTATTGTGGCCAAATATTTGAAAGCGTCTATGGTTGACGCAAAAAACGAATACAATAAAAACACGAAAGAACGTAGCGTTGTAGCCATTTGATAACTCTATTACAAATAAAACTATATAAAATCGTTTCAGTTTTGAATACTAAAACGATATGACCGATATGACCGATAACACTTATAATCAAAAAATAATTCAAGAAACTCATGATACTATAGACATTTTGTTCAACAAATACGAAACAAATCACTATATGTTATCAAAAATACACAATTATATTTGCAATTTGCTACCTAACATACTTGAAAAAAAGAATTCATCCCACGAAGAAAGTGTACAACGAATCGAATCTCTCTCACAAGATCAAAACGCATTTATTGAGACGTTTTTGAATACGAACAAATACTTTTACTTATCGTCCACGGAAAAATTCTTTTATTACGACGGTCTGCATTATCAAATAATTAGCGAAGACGACATATTATACAATGTTCTTTCGGCGATAACTAAAGATCGCAATTTAATGTCTTGGAAACAAATGACGAAAGTATATATTATGAAGCGTATTAAACAAAATAATCTACTGAAATCTATACCAGAATCAGAAACAATTCAATTCGTTCTAGATAATTTATGCCCGGCCATTTTTGCGAGCAAAATCGAGGCAAAATATTTCCTCGCTATCCTTGGCGACAATATTTCAAAGAAAAACGCGAACCTAATACATTTTATCGACGCAAAAGCCAAACGTTTTTTACGCGAATTGAATGTTCTCGCGCAATCGACAATAGGACACGGCCTATCACAAACATTCAAATATAAATACCACGAACAACATGACTATAAAGATTGTCGATTAGTAAATATAAACGATTGTATAAAATCGGAGCTCATTTGGGCGCCCGTATTGAATCAATGTTTTTTGGATTTACTATGCGTCGCCGCGCATTATTCTGTTCGCTTCGGTTGTTCCGACGACGTTGTTTTAAAACACTATAGGGAATCCCGTTTAATCGAAGGAATATTTTATTTGCGAGATACCGAACCGGAGGGACTGATCAATAAATTCATAGAAGAATATTTGCAATTTTCTTCTGGTAGCTGTATTACCACAGCGCTTAAAAACATTATTTCTATAGAAAATCAGGCCAGTCAATTACGCGCCACACAAATAACCTGGAAAAACATGCAATATTTATGGAAACACTTTCTCGAGTCCAAACATTTGCCGGCGGTCATGTTCCAACAACGATTAAAAGGATATTTGATTAATAAAATGAAGGACAATTACAATGAAAACGCTGATGTGTTTTTTAACGTTTGTAGTAAATATCTACCGGTTATTCAACAGTTTCTCCTATTCTGGACAGAAAATATTGAACTAGATTCGAATGAAAGCGAATTTGAAATCGAGGATGTCGTGTTTTTGTTCTATAAATGGTGCGAAGATCAGGATGAAAATCACGGCAACTTAAACGATAAACAAATATTGGATCTTATTTCTTATTATTACCCCGATTGTGAAATCGAAAAAGATAAATACATAAACGGAATACGTTGCAAATTGTGGGATAAACAGTTGGACATTCAAGTCGCTCTTGAAAGTATGAGAGAAAATATACGCGGTCAATTGTTTCGAGACCACGGCGACATCGAGAAAGGAGCTCAAGGGAAACGCGTTTCTATTTATGATGCTTATACCTACTATTGTAAATATTTTTCATGTCTTCCTAACAAACGATTCGTGAACAAATCTTATTTTGAACGATACGTGTTTGATAATTTATCAGAGCATGTGTTAGATGCTAAATTTATAAGTTCTCAGTGGTTGATATAATCGAGGGAACCCAGGTTCCCCCGTACCCCCTCCTGCCCGTTTCATTCCTTAATATTTTTCATAACGAATTTTATTTATGAAAAATCAATAAAAATTCCCGCGTTCCCTCCACGATGGATAATTCTGCCCGAGGGGCAGGAGGGGGTACGGACCATGCAAAGCATACCCTGGGTTCACTCGCAATTTATTTCTTGGCCGTACGGCGAAGGCTGCGACGTTTGGGCGTCTTCTTGACGTAGCCGAATTTACCCTTCTGGGCGAAATATCCCGCTTTCTCTAAACGTTTCTCTTTTTTGGCCGTAAGGTGCTTCTTGCGAGAAACAATACGTCCCCATTTATTCATCATCAAATCTTTCTTAGTTAAGTTACCTGGGGTCTTGTAGGCAGTGCCGTGCATGACTTTCTCGCGAGAACCAAAAAGTTCTTTGTAGCCATGGCCGTGAATATGGTACTTTCCGTCTTCTCCTCGGGTCGGTCTCTTCATTATATATTATTCGGCAGAAAAAAATCGTCTAAATAATAGATCATTTATAATTTGTCTGGAATTCAGGATTACTACGGCAAGAATTATTAAACGCCGGTAAAGGCCCGTATTTTTCCACATATTCTTTATAACTAAATTTTTGAATATTATTAAATCCCCTCGGGTTGTTAACGTATTGTGAATATTTCATTGCCTGACTATTATTTGTGTTATTCGTAGAAGACGCAACCACTTTAGCTGTTACTGTACCCGTATATCGGTTCACGATCTTAAAATCCACAATGCCTACACCCTTGTTAGGCATAGCTCGTGCAGAACTCATGGAGCCGATCGACGTTTTAAACATAAATGAATTGCATAAAGCCGCTTTTTCTTCTGTGCTACAAGGCGAGTCCGCCATTTGTGAGTTATAGATATCTTAGAAGAAAATTATCGTCCGCCATGATGAACAATAGTACATAATTAAACAATAGGAGGGGTACGGGCGCAAAGGCCTTTCGCGGCCTTCAACCTTACAACGCTTCGCGTTGTTGAGGGGAACCTTGGTTCCCTCGTGAAACAACAGGAGGGGGTACGGGGGAACCTTGGTTCCCTCGAGAAGAAAATCGATTCGAAAAAATTGATTTTATTATCTCGATAAATTTAGAGGAAAATTTTGGTCACCATGTCGTCAAAGCAAGACGCAACTCTAGCTAAACAATATCAGCGCAAAACTGATAAACAACATATTCTCGACAATCCCGATACCTATATTGGTTCCGTGGAGCAAGTAGATGCCGATATGTGGGTATTTGATAGCACTACTAACAAAATCATACTAAAAAACATCGACTATGTCCCCGGTCTTTACAAGCTGTTTGACGAAGGTATTGTGAATGCACGCGATCATGTGGTTCGTATGATCCAAAGTTCAGCCAACGGTAAGCAGGTCGTTACGTATATCGACACAGTCATTTCCGATGATGGTACTATTACTATCACCAATGACGGTAACGGCATCGACGTCGCTAAGCATCCTGAATACGATATTTGGATACCTGAACTTATTTTCGGACACCTCCGCACATCGACCAACTACGATAAGGAGGAGAAGAAGATCGTCGGCGGTAAGAACGGTTTCGGTTTCAAGCTCGTGCTCATTTGGTCCGAGTGCGGTCGGATCGAAACCGTGGATCATGTGCGCGGGCTCAAGTACGTTCAAGAATTCCGTAAGAATTTGGATGAAATCTGTCCTCCGACGATCACCAAGTATCCCGGGAAGCCCTATACCAAAGTCACATTTAAGCCTGATTATCGCCGCCTAAAAACTTCCGGTCTGACCGCCGACATGCTCGCCCTCCTAAAAAAGCGCGTTTATGATATCGGTGCAGTTACTGACCATTCAGTAAAGAAGATCAAGGTCAACTATAATGGACTCACTCTTCCGGTGAAGAATTTCCAACAGTATATCGATCTTTACATCGGCGAAAAGGGTGAAACCAAGCGCATTTACGAAGCCGCGAATGACCGCTTGGAATATGCTGTCGCAGTCTCCCCGACGCATGAATTCGTACAAGTGTCTTTCGTGAACGGTATCTGCACGTATAAGGGCGGAAAGCATGTCGAATATATCACCGGACAGATCGTGCGCAAGCTCTGCGACTTCATCGAGAAGAAGAAGAAGGTCAAGGTGAATGCATCAGCAATCAAGGAGCAAATCATGCTGTTCGTGCGCTGCGACATTGAGAATCCAGCGTTCGATAGCCAAACCAAGGATTTCATGAACACGCCTTCTTCGAAATTCGGCTCGTCTTGTACGGTTTCCGATGCTTTTGTAGAGAAAGTTGCGAAGATGGGTGTTATGGACGTTGCTTGTTCGCTCACCGAGGCGAAGGAAAATAAACTGGCGAAGAAGACTGACGGTTCCAAGACCAAGTCCGTTCGCGGAATCGCCAATTTCATAGATGCGAATTTTAGCGGCACGGTCGATTCGAAAAACTGTATCTTGATTTTGTGCGAGGGACTCAGTGCGCTCTCTGGTATAGTTTCCGGACTTTCGAGTTCCGACCGTAACACCATCGGTATTTATCCTCTCAAGGGTAAGTTGCTCAATGTACGCGGTGAGGCCTTAAAGAAAATTAACGAAAATAAAGAGATTTCGGATATTAAAAAGATTCTTGGTTTAGAATCGGGTAAGGACTATAAGACCATCGAAGAGGTTCATAAGTGTCTCCGTTATGGTAAAATCATGTTTATGACGGATCAAGATTTGGATGGCTCGCATATCAAGGGCCTTTGTATCAACCTGTTTCATAGTGAGTGGTCGAGTCTAGTGCGCATTCCCGGATTCCTTTCATTCATGAACACGCCCATTTTGCGTGCGAAGAAGGGAGCACAAGTCTTATTGTTTTATAACGACGGAGAATATGAAACGTGGAAGTCAAGTTTCGGCGCTGACGGTCCCAAGGGGTGGACCATCAAATATTTTAAGGGTTTGGGTACGTCGACTTCTGCAGAATTCAAAGAGTATTTCGCGAATAAGAAAATAGTAGATTTCGTCTATAATGGCGCAACTAGCGACGATACGATCGATAAAATTTTCAATAAAAAACGTCCAGACGATCGCAAGACGTGGCTCGAAAATTATAACAAGACTGCTTATTTAGATACATCGAAAAAAGATGTAAAATACGAAGACTTCGTAGATAATGAGATGATTCATTTCAGTACTTACGATTGTGCTCGTTCTATTCCTAACATGGTAGATGGTCTCAAGATTTCACTCCGAAAAATTCTTTATAGTGCGTTTAAACGCAAATTAACGAGCGAAATTAAAGTAGCTCAATTTTCGGGTTATGTTTCTGAACACTCTGCGTACCATCATGGTGAGGCGTCATTGAACGGTGCGATCGTGAACATGGCGCAAAACTTCGTCGGTTCCAACAACATCAATTTGCTCGAGCCCAACGGTCAATTTGGTACGAGATTGCAGGGCGGCGATGATAGTGCATCGGAGAGATATATC
>Ga0214923_10003384_pt1 | contig 20019 bp, 15 predicted proteins | sample LL1510_MetaG_FD_177993 | JGI IMG/M metagenome (GOLD analysis project Ga0214923, IMG submission 177993) | Freshwater microbial communities from Lake Lanier, Atlanta, Georgia, United States - LL-1510 | ecosystem: Environmental > Aquatic > Freshwater > Lake | place: USA: Georgia | collected...
TGAAATTTCTGAAGAAATCTCAACTGAAGCTTCTTCTAGAACTTCTGCTGACTTGTCTTTAACAAATGAAATTTCTGAAGAAATCTCAACTGAAGCTTCTTCTAGAACTTCTGCTGACTTGTCTTTAACAAATGAAATTTCTGAAGAAATCTCAACTGAAGCTTCTTCTAGAACTTCTGCTGACTTGTCTTTAGCAACAGCTATCTCTGATATCAATGCGGCTGACTTTGGTAAAACCACAATTGCTTCAGGTCTAATCACCGGAACTAACAAAGACTTTGGTTTAGCTAATGAAATCAAAACTGGATCTGAGCTTGTTTACCTTAATGGTCTTTTACTTACTGTGACAGATGATTACACAGTAGTAGGAAACACTTCGCAGGTAATCGGAACTGTATCATTTTTAAATGCACCACAATTAGGTGATAAACTTACATTTGCTGGTCAAATTATCGCTTAAGGATTAAATTAATCTTTAGATTTTTAAAAAAGAGGACTTTCGAGTCCTCTTTTTTATTTTAAATATTATCGTATAAGTTTGTGTCTGGATTATAAACTAAATGTGAATTGCCTCCACTGTATAGATTATCAATTAACTTATCATAGGTTTCGATTAAGTCTTCATTATCAGCGTGGTATCTTTGTAAGACGACATCATTTCTTTGATCATACTCTTCTAAGTTATTATCATGTTCAGTTAAGACATAGTTTAATAATTCACTTCCCTTTTTTGTATCAGCTCCTTCATAGTAATAACCTAAATCTTTACACAATGTGGCGTTATGAATAACCGGATATCCTAAAAACACAGCATCTAAATAAAGATAGTTTAGTGGATTTAGTAGTTGATGACAGACTAGAACGTCTATATATTGAGTCAGTAAATAGGATGTTTGGTATCTTGACTCGGCCGTAATTTTTTTATCCTTAAATAAGTCAAATGTTTTTATAATCCCCATAAATTCATGATTAATCTTTAATTTTAAGGCATTTGTAATCATCAAACTTCTTATTTTTTCTTTACCAATTTCGCCCCTGTAACACTCTTCTGCTATCATTGCTGGAATCATAGCAAATTTTACAACATTTAAATTAGGCTCCATGATACCTATCGTTCTTTTTTCTTTGAATGGAACATATTTATATCCTTTTTTATAACTACCATTAGCATATCCTTTTTCTATATCTATCGTGCTATTTAACAAAAACTTATGGTGCCAAACAAAAGGAACCGTAATAGATTCTGTTCGGTAAAGCGTCTTAAAATATCCATAATTTGTTTCATGTTGTTGTGGTATATACCACACTTCGTCAAATGTGGTCTCGATTTCCATATACCTCTTTTCATTTTTTCCAAATAGAATTGTTTCCATTCCAATGACATAACTGTTTCCACACTTATAAGCAACATATTTTTTATTTCCAGATTCTTTGAACTTTATTATAAGTGATTCATGAACTTGAGAACCCATTTGAAAAATTAAATCCATTTCCAGGTATTTATCATTAAAATAAAAAATATCTATATCTTCAAAATGCTTCGCTTTTTTTAATTTTTCTTCATCTTCTATTTTTTTGGTATTTAAGATACAGACTTCGTAATTATTCTTTGATTGTTTAAGTAGATGAGCAAACATTAGAACGTTTTGTCTTATTCCGTTGGTCCAAATTGATTCTGAGAGTGATTCTAGACTGAGTGTGATTCCAATTTTTAGGTTTTTCATGGACTAAATTGATTTTTTGTTTATATATTTTTTTTACCCTTCTGTTTTTAATATATAATGAGATGTTTATAAAAAAATACTTAGATTTTATTTCTGAATCTTACAACGATTTTGATACTATTGGTCAGTGGGTCGAATCACTTTCAAACGACCCTGAAATAATGAGAATTGTAAACAGATACATTACTGATGAAACTGGAATTTACTTAGGTAGTGATATTTCTCCAACAATCAAATTATCAAATGCTGTCAATCTACAAGACGATAGGACAAAGTCCGAGATTAAATCACAGATTGAATACTATTTAGAAGGGGGAATTAAAGAAAAAAAACCAGACATCATAGCTTCTACACAAACTGATATTTTAGAAAATTTAGACTTCAACTCAGAAATCGTCACAGCCGGTCGAGGAGTATTTCAGTCTTTTTTGAAAACTTGGACAGCACTTGGTCTTAAAGACCGAGTTCCTAATTGGTCACTGACTCCAGGCGACATGTTATTCTATTGGGAATCACATGATTTAGACTATTTAGAAGTTTCTCAAATTTTTTCAAGATTTCGTTCACTCTCAATGTATTTATCAAAACAAACAACCGAGGGGTCAACAATAAAACTTTATTTTGGTGTCAATTGCGAAGCTAAATTAGAATATGGATTTATTCTACAACAAAGAGTGGTTATTGGAGATTTCAAACTTAATAAATCAACTTTAAATTGGATTTCAAAACTAAATTTGAAATCATCAAATTCATTGAAGTCACACTTAATGAACTTAGATTTTTTTGACTTGAAATGCTTAGCTCAAATTAAAACGGATTTTGAACAATTTGTTCCTGGATATTTCGAAAGTAAATCAATTCCAACTATTTCTGACAAAATAATCTCTTTTGGTTGGTATGGGGTTGGAAAATGGGATAATGGTAAATTAGACGAAGGTGAATTGGAGAATATCAAACAAAATTTTGTCAGATGGTTAATGACAAAAAAATGGTCAGATAAGGTGTTAATCAGTCTTAAGGCAAATTCATTCTGGGTTTATATACACATCAAATTAAAAGATTGACATTAGTTAACTTACTTTAAAACCAACCAGACTTTTTAGTATATAAAAGATAAATTTATTATGAGTTCATTAAAAGAAATATCTATTCGTGATTATGTATCAAGAATTGATTTTAAGAGAGATGATTGGAAGTTATCACAGATGAAAGAAGATATGAGAAGGCTCTTAGGTGAAGAACCAGCTATAGAAATTATCTATAAAAAAGACGTGATGATAAATGAAGTCACTGGCAGGGCTCAGGAGTTTAAGGATATTGAGATGGTTCAAATAATCTTTACTGATACCGATGATAGATTTAAAAAACTAGAATTTAAAATTAACGATATATTATAGTTATGAGCTTAAAAATTGAACAATATTATCTGGACTTAAAAAAAGTCAGTAAAATCAAATCTGATTCTGAAAGAGATAGAATTCATAGATATTACCAAGATCTGATGCACGCCGTTTCTGATGGTAGACAACAACAGGCGTTATCATTGATGTTGACATTACTTTCTTCTGGTTATTTGATAGACAGCCGAAACGAAAAAATAGAACATCTACTTTCATAATGGAAAATGAAATACAATTTGACATTATTGATTATATGGGTCAACTTGATGGTGGTATATTTGTGTTAATGAATTTAAATTATCAATCTGAAAATTATGAGGCCATATTTTATTATAGGGAAACCATCGTCTCTTTGACACCAGATCCTAAATTAGAAGAAAAAATCGGCTCTGAAATCGAAGACTACTGGGATTATTCGAATTTAATGATGAGAATCATTAAAAAATTAGTTCCCTATCGGCAAATGATTAATATAGTCAATGATTTTGACCCAAATGTCTATAGAATAGACTTCACTAAGTAACCTTTCTGAATTTTATTATATAATAATTAAATTTATTTAATAAATGTTAATTAGTGAAATAGGTATACGTGGTTATAAATCATTTGGAAATAACGAACAAGTTCTAAAATTAAATACCGAAAGTGGCGAATTAGTCCTATTAGTCGGAAAAAATGGAAATGGAAAGTCGGTCATTCCGTCAACCGAAATTGAAGTTAGTATTCCTTTAGAAAAATTCAATTTAAGAGAATTCAATACCTTTTTAGAAGTAATGGGAAAGGAAAATAGATATATTGAATATATAAAAGAGAATAATTATCCTTTATATGAGCAATATATTAACCAATAAAAAACAATTAGAAGACTATCTATATGATTTCCACCCTTTTAAAAAAGAAGAAATTTTAGAAAAATTCAAAGACTTTAATTTTGACTGTGGTATATTTTCATTTAGAGATAAAATGAAAAGAATTATCTCAATGCCTAAATTTGGAAAAAGAACATCTATTTATTGGACAAGTAGGGGTTGGTCAGAAGAGGAAGCTTTGGCTAAAAGATATCCTGATAATAAAAATCCCGAAACTTCACCAATGAATATTAATTTTTGGATTAATAAAGGGTTTACTAAAGAGGAGGCGGACTTCAAAGTAAAATCACAAAGAAAGCTTAATAAAGAATATTGGATTAAGATGGGATTTACAGAAAGCGAATCTATTGAGAAATTAAAAGATTTTCAAAAACAAAATTCTGAAAAATTTCAAATTAAAATGAGAGAAAATGAGAAATTTAGAAATACAGTCAATTCTAAGAAGACTAATAATATAAATTATTGGTTGAATAGAGGTTTGTCTTTAGAAGACGCTAAATCAAAATTATCAGAAAGACAATCCACCTTTTCTTTAAAAAAATGTATTGAAAAACATGGTGATGAAATGGGTAAAGAAATATGGAATAAACGACAAGAAAAATGGATAAAATCACTATCACTTTCGGATTATAATGGCCGAGACAATAAAGACTCTAAAACTATTGAGTCATTTAAAAACAAGTATGGAATTAATTGGGTAGAACCTTATCTAAATCAAATAAGTTTTAAAGACAGTGAAAAAATATTACACCTGACATCCTTTGAAAATTATAGAGAGATGATAGACCAATTAGTAAGTGATAAGTATAAACTTGGCGATATTTCATATTTTCTTAAATACAAAGTATTAGAAGAAATATACAATACTAATAGGTTAGATATGTTAGATTATCTGACCAATAACTATGAATTCAATTATAAAACACCAGAATACTATCAGAAAAAATATGAAAACTGGATTGATAAATTCATTGAAGATAATACTTTTAAAAATAAAGAAGAAGTAAAATTTCTTTTATCTTTTCCAAAATATGAATATTTGATTGACTATATGATAGAAAATTACAGAATTACGGATATAATTATTTACTTAAAAGGTAAATTAATATCATTTTATTATGACACATCTTTCGGAGATATGTTTAAATATCTTACTAAAAAAAATCCTTATATCAAATCAAAATTTGGTAGAATGAGATACTTTAATAATCATCTTTGTAGGAGCGACGGCGAGTTTTTGATTGCTAAATTTTTAAAGGAAAATAATATTGAATATCAATATGAAAAAAAATATAAAGATTCATTAAAAAGATGCGATTTTTATTTAACAAAATATGATTTCTATATAGAATACACTGGGATGTCAAGTATCGAATCTTGTAAGGCCAAATATGAAAATAAAAAAGAATTTTGTCTAAAAAATGGTATAAGTTGTATCTTTTCATCTAATATAGAAGAAATTAAAAATAAAATTAAAGAAATATATGAGAGTAACTCTTACATTAGATAAGTTAAATCAGCTTCAAGAAAAAATTTCGATTATAGATAATCATAAAATTGATGTTTTAAGCGAAAATGGATTCAAAAAAATTAAAGCAATCGGTATAACCTCGCCAAATTCTGAGAAAATAAAAATCAAAACCAAAGATTATAGTATCACTGGGTCACCATCGCATAGAGTTAAGAATTTAAATGGGTGGGTTTTTCTAAAAGATCTAAAAGTTGGTGATTTTGTTAATACTAAAAAAAATCAACAGGAAATAGTTTCGATAGAGATAGACACAAAGAAGGAAGATCTTTGGGATATAGAAGTGGAAGATTCAGAATACTTTTCAAATGGAATAACAAGTCATAACTCATCTCTACTCGAATCTTTTGAATATACGCTTTATGGTAAAGTAAAATCCGGTAAAACAAAGAAGTGGCATAAACTTTCTACACTACCAAATAGAATAAACGGTGAATTACTAAATCGAATAAAATTTCAGTCAAATGGAACGGAAGTTGAAATTAAAAGAGGAATTTCTCCAAGTGTTTTAGATTTAGTAGAAAATGGAGTTCTTTGTGAAAGAGCTGGTAAATCAAATATCGATGAAAAGATAGAAAAGTATATTGGTATGGATATAGAGACATTTAAGTCTTTTATCTCGATGTCTATCAATGATTTTAGAAATTTTATCTCACTTACTAATGAAGAGAAGCAATTACTCCTAGATAAGTTATTTAATTTAGAAGTGATTAATATTTTAAATGGAATCTTAAAAGATTTAAATAAAAATAATAAAGTTAGATTAGCTTCTCTTGACTCTGAAATATCTGCCTTAGATGATTCTATAAATTCTATCAAAAGGTCGATTGAAAAGTCAATGGAGCGAGAAAGATTGGAAGCCGAACTGGCAATTGAACGAGAAAAAGAAGATTTACAATTTGAAATCGATAGAATCTCAGTCGAGATGAATTCAAAAAAAGATGAATACAAGTCTTTAAAAGAAAAGATTGAAAAAATAAAATTAAAAGAAAATGAACTTATTGAAGAATTGGACTTGGAAAAAAAACAATATATCAACACACAAAATGATATTAAAATTGTTGGACAAGAAATTGACCTTTATGACTCGGGTAAATGTCCTACTTGTAGAACAGATTTTGACTCAGACTATTTTATTACTTTGCGCGGCTCTTTAGTGGAAAAGAAAACAACATTTGAACAAGTAAGGTCAGAAATTGAAGATAATATAAAAAAAATAAAAGAAAGACAAAATAAACTTAAATCGTTGTCTGAGATGACGAATAATTCATTCAATGATTTAAATTACTTACTTAGAAATTATAAAGCAGAAATAGATAAATTATCAAAGAAAAGAGATGATCAAAAATTACCAAAAAATTTAGAACCTTCACTAAACGTCAGGGAGTTTCAAAATACCATAAATGAATTAGAAGAAAAGAAAGACCTATCGCAAAATATGTTGACTATTTCCAAAGAAAAGGAAATGTATTATAGAGAGTTGAATAGAATTTTGTCAGAAGATGGAGTTAAAAAGGCCATCATTTCAGGAATAATCAAACCTATTAATTATTTCATTACGGAAAATATTAAAAAAATGGGATTAAATTTTGAAGTTAGACTTGATGAAACATTCACAGCAGAAATTAGAAACCTTGGATTATTGATAGAACATGACTCACTATCAACCGGTGAGCAAAAATTAACAAATATTTGCATACTGACGGCTTACCTAAAATTGATAAGAACAAAAAAACATGTTAATATTCTTTTTTTAGATGAAGTTTTTGCCAGCGTTGACTTGGATAATATTCAAAAAATATTAACACTCTTAAAGTCATTTGCAAATGATTATAATATAAATATATTTGTAGTTCACCATGCGGTGTTAAATCAGGAAATGTTTGATAGAATTCTACTGATTGAAAAAAATATTTTTTCAAGCATAACCGAAGTATCAGATTACAACATTTAAAACAACTGATCCATTTATCAATATATAAAAAAAATAATATAGAAAATGTTTATAGTAGAAATCACACCAAAGCAAACAATTGAAAGAGCTCTTAAAGTGCTAAAAAGAAAATGGGATAAAAATAAAGTCTCTAAAGAATTAAGAGATAGAAAAGAGTTTACAAAAAAATCTGTTAAAAGAAGAGAGCAGTTAAAAAAGGCAGCTTATATTGAACAAAAATATCGAACTAATAATTAGTTCGCCCAAATCTACTAATGGATATAAACATTAATTATTATTCGATACTTGGTGTAGACAACTCGGCCGAAGAAAAAGAAATTAAAAAGGCGTACTATAAGCTTTCCTTTGAATTTCACCCTGATAAAAACCCATCAGCAGATCCTGTTATTTTCAGCCAGATGACTGAAGCTTATGGTGTGCTTTGTTCCGACCAAAGACAGGAATATGATAAAAGAAGTAAATGGGGTAGATTTTATGATGAATACTATGAACTATTTGAATTAAATTATGAATACGACCATACTTCACATTTGACGCATTTAGAAACGTTCAAAAAAAATGAGATTAATAATATAATTTTGACCGTTGGTTCTGATTTTAACGGCACTGTTGAGTATGAGAGACTTGTTAAGTGTAAAAGCTGCGATGGAACAGGTAAAGACACTAAATCTAAAATCGTAATAAAAGACTTATCTGGAAATATACTTAAATCGTTTGATTCTGAAGATGGGTGTGATTTTTGTGAAGGCACTGGTAAATTTGAAGGATTTGATTGTCACTTTTGTTTTGGTAAGGGAAAAGTAGGATTAAATCCGTGTCAAACCTGTAGAGGTGAAAAAAGAATATGGGGTAAACAAAAAATTACTAAAATCAAATTAATTGGAAAAGAAACTAAACTTGAATCTATGGGACACCATTCAAAAAATGAAGCTGGAAAAGTAGGATATCTCCTAATTAAACAGATTTAATTTATTGCCTTAATATAATGTTTTGGGGTGCCAGTTGTGTGTTATAAATCAGTGTGCCTGATTGATTGACATTATTTGATTCTATGCCTATTGAATCAAGACCTATTCTGATGTTTGATATAAACTGGAAGTTTTCATCGCTGTAATCAATAACAGGAGCTACTCCAACAAATGGAACTTGAATTTGTTGGTTTACATAATCTTCAGTTGTATATTGAAAAAACGGTATCATATCAACTTCATAGAATTTAATATTATCTAATTCATGAATTTTGTCCTCTGTATTTTGATTATATAAAGATTGAAAATTAAGGAGACCTAAATCTAACCCTGGTCTATTAAAGAAATACTCGGTTACTTTTTGACTACCTGTATACTTATAATCTATGCCTTCTGAGTAAATAGAGAGACTCTGTGTGTAGGGTGTTATCAGTGGATCGTATCCTGATGGGAAAGAACTTACTCCTGTATAAACACCTTCTTCATTTACAAAACTGGTAAAGTTATAGAGGTCGATAGTATGAAACTGTAAATCAATACTTTGTGTTCCAAATGTCAAAAGATTGGTAATTGAATCAGGTTGTCTGATAACATCAAATTCAATCATTGAATACCTATTATTTTCTATGTTTATGTTGGTGTTATTAAGTGTAAAAAATGATATTTCTCTATCACTTTCATATTGTAAAGTTTTATTTGTAGTTCTTTTTATATTAAACCCAAGTGATTTTTCAACACCTGAGTTGCTTATAGTAAGATTAGAATTGGGCATCAGTTCAAATTTAACCAGGGCTTGGTTAATCCTATCGGTAGCTCCTAAAAATTTATTTCCTCTCCACGGACCGGCTTGTAGGTTTCCGGTGATTTGTGAAGAGGCGGTTTGAAATTCAACTTTTATTCTATCATTTAGATTCAAAGAACCAGACCAGTCACAATTTATTTGCACATTTCTTAAATACGTGACAGGTGAACTATAATTTGGTGTGAATTCTCCTGTATTTATATCACCACCTGAATTTTTTATTGTTCTGGCCTTTAAAGTTTGCCAACTACTTGTTTCATTTACCCATCTAAGTATTCTAACTGTTCCAAAAATAGAGTTTTGAGGAATACTTAAATAGGCGTTTGGTGATACCATAATAGCAGCGGCTTGTAATGCTAAAATGGATTGTATTCTAAGACTTATATCGTATTGACCAGCAGTTTTTACAGTCCACTCTGTGTTTGAAGTAGAGGCTGAAATTAATAATCCAAAAGTGTTTTCTGAGACCGTGGTAAAAGTGACCGCGTTCCAACTTGGAACTCCACCATTTGGAGTTTGACTAAAAGATGGTGCTACACCTTTTACATCATACGTGAAAATGGTCTGCATGGTTGGTTTTTCTACTAAATATCTGTTAACATACGAGTGAGTTGCTTGATTTCCTGAAAAACTCCAAGTCCAACCATCTTCAACAAAGTTATCTAAATTACCCAATTCTGGATTTGAATTAAACGGTTTTGATAGCTCTGAAATACTTCCTAAAAAATCTTGATAAATTTGATATTTAGTACCGAGTGAATAGTTTCTACGAACAGTTGAGTCAATATCTCGAAACTGACTTTTAGATGACAATACGTCATCTGTAACATAGCCATATAGATTTAAAGCAGTATAGTCGCCAAATCCAAATCTATGTTTCGAGATAACTTCTTCAATATCATTACTTTCGGCGTTATATAATATTTTATTTGACCCAATATTTGTTGAAGATTGAGTTTTATGGGTTATGTCCATCCAGGAATTGTATCTCCAAATATCTGATAATGTGGTAGATGATTTTGAAGTTTTAGGGGCAACATTTTCATCAAAAAATTCAAAATGTTGAATTAGACCAGAGTTGGTGGTCTTTTTTACTAAACCAGGATCAGCATTTGAGTTAGATTCCCAAGGAATATCGGTAATAATTAAATGTGAATCAATTATATCTGTTACATTGTGAACTCCGTCATAGCTGCTGTTTACAGTTTTGTCAAATTTGTCTATTATAATTTCATCTCCTGTAATAAAGTTGTGAGTGGTGGTACCAAATGTCAGACCAACATAACCGTTATAGTAGTAAGTGTCTACGTATTGTAATCTGGTATTTTCAGAGTGAAATCTACCACCCCTAAACTGACCCTCTATCCAGTGAGAATCCCACATTTCGGTGATATAGGGGTATCCTCTAAATAAACCATTATTCCAAACTCCTTCAAAGTATCCATTTAAAAAGGCACCATTCAACCAAACATTCTTTGTTATTATTATTCGGTGATTGTTTGAGTCTTTTTCAATTCTTCTTATAGGAAAATTATTTGACATCTCTACAATAATAAAAGTATCTGATTTTTTTATTATGGTAAATAAATTCTTTAATAATTTTCTTTCTTCGTTTATATCAATTGCTACAATATTACTTATGGAGACACTATCACCTATTTCAAAATTTGCAACTGATGTTGTAGGACCTGAAATTTGTATTCTCCAACTTATATTTTGAGAAGTGTTTAATACGGCTAAATCAACATTTGAAAATTGCCATTGGTTTTCATCTATTCTTAGGCCATTATTCCAGACACCATTTTCCCAAATACCGCTGTTGAATTTAGCATTTCCTATTTTTGAATTAATTTCATTCAAATTTACTACGGTTCCAAATATATTGGAGAAATAGGATTGAAAAGAACCAGTAGCACCTTGTGGGCCAAATAGGTTACCCGATAAGTTATGTCTTGTTTGGTTAGAGGTGACCACGGTGCTATATGTTGCGGTTAGGGAGGCATTTATTGGACTGAGCGAAGTTGTTGGTAAAAACTGATTTGAAGTAGTCATCACAAACTGTTCGTTGTTGTCAGTTGTTGAATATCCACCAATTATATCTATCTTTGAAATACTATTTTTATAGGCTATATTGGCGTTTCTATACTCTGATACAAATGTCAGATATGAGTTTCCTGTTAAGTTATAGAATGAAAACGTGCCTGATTGAGTAAAGTGTGCTATTTTTTGACCAGTTTTCAAAAATTGGTCAAAATCAAACGTATACTTGGTGATAACCGGTTCTGTTGCAAATAAGTAAGCATCGATGTAAGAATTAGCCGCTATGGTTGAATAGAGTGTGAGATTAAAATAATCTTTTTCAATATATTTTGAAACAAAGTTTGAATAAGTAACTCCGAAATTTGTAGTTAGCACTCCGATAGGTGGTGGTAAATTAAACGTTATTTGAAGATTCACTGCTGTTGTGTTAATATCACCTGATAGAATGTTAGATGATAAACATAGTGGAAGTCTTTTATCTGTAGTTGATGAGTGTTGAAACTCGAATGAATCCCCTGTTTCGTTATATCTCCAACCTTCATATTTTGCATCATTTGATAGATTTGAAGACGTTGCGAAACTATAGCCCTGAATAAGCCAATCTGATTCGATTAATTTTTGTGAAATTATACCACTTGGATAATCCATTCCACTACTAGTTGCTGCGTAAATAACTTGGTCATCACTGTTAAAATTAGTCAGCGGTGAGTCAATATAAATTAGTGTATTTCTAGTTTCTCCTGGTATTGGCAAAGTTCTACTTACTGGTGCTGAATTCCAAATCCACGAAAAAGTGGCTCCTGGTTTCCAAGGTGGACTTAGTCTTAGGTGCCTACTCTGACTAGCTGAATTAAAGTTAACTACTTCTGTTTTCCAGATATAAGTTTTTTTGGATTTAAATCGATATTGTTCACTTCCTTTCCATCTCAGTATTGAGTTTTGAGTTGGACTTATCGAATCTCTTTGTAAAATATTTGGCGTAACACTAGTAATTAAGTCCCACCTGAAGTTAGGTGATGTTGCTAGACCGGAAAATTGAGAAATCCAAGGCATATTAAACTATTTCTTTAAATTTTATATCGAGTCCATTGTAATCTACCATCAATAATCCAGAATCTGATTTAATTACAGATTTTTCATATTCTGTATCAAGTAGTTCTTGCGCGATTACGCCTTCAAAAACTCTACCTGGTAGATGTATATATTCAAATTGATAGAGGTTAACTACTCCTATCTCTTTAATAAATTTAATATTTTTCTTAACCCTTATATCTGACAACATAGGACCGACAAAATTATTAGCAGGTGGTATTGGTGGGTAAGACACCGCAACGGGTTGTGACGCATTATTAGTTGTAATCTGGGTGCTTCCTATACCTGACTGAAAAACATTCCAAAAATGAGTTGATGATGTTCCAGAATAAGACATGCCCCTGAGTAATATTTGTTTATTGAAATCTGAAATGTTTACACCATCGTAAACCATATAAGATCCAAACCAATTGCCGTTTCGCCAGACGCCATCTTCCCAAAATATATTATAAGCATTCATGTACTCAGAAATTCCCTCTCTCCACACCATTCCAAAGGCCGTTCCTGAAATAAATTTCCCAGATTGCCATTGCGATATATAAAAATCACTATTTTCGAAATTCCCACCAGACCAGATACACTGACCGGTTTGTAGTAAAAGATCATCATTTAGATTAAAACTTCTAAGAGTTGACGGTGCTCTTTTAACCCAGGGGTTAAATGAACTTTGTAAAAACCTGCCCTTCTGAAATTCTCCAGATAACCAAACGCTGTTTTTAAATTCACCGACTGAATGGCTAAAAGTCCCTGATTGCCATAGCATATTACTAAAATTAACTCTGCTTGATGATTTTATTGTTTCGGTTGCTCTTTTAAGAGTAGAAAATATTTTTTGGTCTTTGATAAATTCGTCTTTTCGGTTAGTTACAAGACCGTCTTGCCAAAGACCCCAGAATGAAAAGGTAAATGAGTCTACAAATTGATCGGCATTTGATTGAGTCATTGCGTCTGGATTGTAGCCACCGACTGCGGACCAGCTCGATCCACCGATGAAATCGCCTCCAGTAAACACACCGGTTTTCCAGACTCTACCTTGAAATTTGCCACCATTAAATTCACCGGTATACCACATGGAGTTTGTTGCCCCAGACGCTACGCCAAATTCACCACCATTAAATTGACCTGATTCCCAACCAAATTGTGTCTGTGCTGTGGTGGCATAGGTCCAGCCAAATCCTGATGTGAATTTTCCACCGTTAAAGAATCCGTTTTTCCACTTTGCGTTTGTTGCAAATTCACCACCATTGAATTTTCCATATTCCCAAGTTGCGGTGTGATTTGATGATGTTTGAATAATGATATCACATCCAAAAATACCATCATTAAATACTCCATCTTTCCAAATAATCTGAGACTGACTAAGTCCCATTAGTGATGTGTCTCTAGCAAACAAGTCAGCTCTTTCAACTATAGATTTTAAGACAGTTCCGTTAAAAAATTGAGTATTATGACTTGAAATTGATTTATCACCAATAATACCATTGCTGAAAGTTCCGGCATACCACGAAGAGTTCCAAAATTTCCCGTCAAGGAAATTTCCTAATTCCCAATCGCTCTTGAAAAACTCACCATTACTAAAAGTTCCAAATTGCCAAGACCAACGATTATTGAACAAAATGTCAGATGTCGGTCCTGATTTGAAATTATTGTAGATTCTCTCTGAATCATAGAATTGAGCATATGGAGTTGGTAGTTGATTGAAGCTTCTTGATTGATAAAATAAACCAGATTCAAAATATCCGTTTTCCCATCTTGACTCTTTAATTAAACCTCTTGAAAAAGTTCCGCCTTTCCAAAATGATCTAAAAAGAAGACCATCATTCCATAAATCACTACCCATTGTGAAAAATGAATGTAGGTACGACCCCTTTGAAAGTATATTACTATTATTGTAAAACAAATTTTCAATGTTTATCAACTTTCTAAAGGCATTCTCGTCAGAAAAATCTTTGTCTGTTAAATCTAACTCGTCATTTTTGATTAAATTGTTATAGAGATAAGTTCTTTTTAATAATCCAGATTTAATAAGTGACTTATTAATTTTAAGTGGATAGATATATCCCCATCTGTTTCCGACTCCTTCATTGTATGAGATTCCACCTGTTAATAGTGGTAAAATTGAACTAGTGGTTGTGATAATTTCTTTAAGCGTTATTTGATTATTTAAAACATTGGTTATCTTATACGCCTCTGGTAACAAATTTATTGAACCAGTTGTTGATATGACCGTAACTTGCGCTGTTGATGATCCGTTGTCTATGTCTAGTATATCTCCGACTTGATACCCTACTCCTCCATTTGATATCGTAGCTGCTATCACTTCTCCAATTAAGTTTGCTGTGATATCAACTGTAGCTTGTGTTCCTAGTCCACCAGATAGATTTTGAGTTGAAGCCGAGTATCCTGTCCCCTGAGAAAGTATTGAAATTTGATTTATTTTACCCTCTGTATTATAACTTATATTGTTTAGAAACATAACATTTCCAACTTCAAAAAATTGGTCTAAGCTTTCTCTAAAATTATTATCTAAACCAACAGTTGCTATAATCGACTGGCTTTGTGTAACGACTTGTAAATCAAAGTATCCGCCACTATTGGAGTATTTTGTGATGTTATTATCGGCATTGAAATTGATGTTGTTTCCTGAATTCCAATTCGATTTTTCTAAAATTCCACTCTCAAAGTCATCATTTAAAATATAAGATTTTGCTCCTGGTCTTGGGTCAATCTGAACTTTTGGAACACTTTGTGATGTTGAAATCTGTGGGTTGTAATTATTCGAAAAAGCAATAGATTTAGCATTACTACTGGCCTGTTGCCAAGAAAAAGTTGAACTATCTGGTATGTTTACTCCAGAATAAGTTAATGTCATATAAAAAGGTGAACCAGCCGTGTCTCCATTTACTGGGTTGAAGAATTGCCAATTTTCCCATCTGTTATTAGAGGCGGTAAAAAATACATAACTAATTGTAGCCCCATTTGTTAAAATATAATACGGTTTTGAATCATATTGACCGGAAGGTGAAACAATTTCTGAAAATGGTGTAGCACCAACGCTATATGTGAATAGCATAGTTTCAGAACCGTATACTGTTGTTGTAACTGTTGGTACATCAAAGTCTAATCCATCAACAAAGTTATCGTCTCTGTCCCAAAATGAGAAAAAGACATCAATTGAATAACCACTTTTAAGATTTAATTTTTCAACCTCGGTCCAATGATTTCCAAATGTATCTTTTGTTGTTGATATTGTCCACTTATTATCGGCTGGTGTAGAAAGATAACTTGTTACTTCGACTCCCCTTTTGTAAAACGAATATGTTGGAACTAAACCACCTCCCAGAATTTGCGGAGTTGACGTTAAATAAGGATTTGTTGGGTCATAGAAGTCATCAAAATACTGCCATATAGTTCCTAAAATTAACTTTTTATCAAAAAAGTTAGTCAGATTTTTCATACCATCGTTAATTAAAATGTTTTTAAAATAAATAGCATCTCCTCTTTTAATTCGAGAGTAGTCTAATTTTGAAATATAAAACTTGTAGAGTTTATGAGAAGCCGCTGGTCTTTGTGAATAAGTAGATGAAAGAACATTCCATTCTGATATGTTAAACTCATCGTAATTTAATATTTTAATGGTTTCATCACTAATCCATTCAGAGTTAGTCACTACACTTTGTTTTAATATCGAACTTATTGATTTTACATTATCAAAACTTGAGTTGAGAGATCTAGCCCTTCTTATTTCTGAATTAGAAACTTTGACATTTTTAAAATTTGGTTCTTCAAAATATGCCTTATTTATAGTTATTGGAAATTGAGAAACTGATTGTATTAGGTGATCTTCGACAACAGAGTAGGTCACCGTTGAATTACCAATTTCGGTGTTATAGAACGAACCGTTATCAATTTCAGCAACTTCTATTTCTGAATCGATAATAAAATTCCACCCCCTGCCATTGTTATTTGGCCCATTTATTCTTTGATATGGATTTCCAAATTCATCTAATTCGGTGATATAACTTTCAGAAAGAGAGTAAATTGAATTCATTTTACCAGAGGTCCACTTAGTATTTAAAAGTGTTCCGGTGTTCCAGATAGCCTTTTGTCCATTCCAACTTATTTTTTTATCCCTTCTACCGTAAAGACCTGCGTTCCAGGTACCTTCAAAATTACCATCTCTGAAATTTGTTTTGGTAAGAATAGACTGTGAGTATTTAACATCTGGGACCCAACTAGATTGAGTTGGTCCAATTTCCCATTTATAGACAAATCCTTCTTGAAATGACCAGCCGTTTTGGAGATTAAATGAACCGTTGTGTATTTTCAATCTTGTAGATGTTGAGAAAGTAGTAGAAAGCGCCCACGAGTAAGAACCGCTTAAAAATGCCGAGCTTACATCAATCCACGAGTAAGTTCCAAACCCTAATTGATTTGAGTCGTCTCTTACCCAAAAACCAGATTGAGTTATGCCGCTATTTACTCCCCAACTTGGACCTCCGTTTGTGGTTGGTGCAAATTGCTTAGTGGTCCATATCAAATTGTTCTGATATAGGTTGAATTTGTAGTCTACCGTATCATTTTTAGTAGTGATTTCGCGGTTTATGGTATCAAAATCGCTTTGGGAATCTATATAGTATAAATTGACAAAGTCACTATCACTGCTCTCAATCCAAGGTACGACTCCTGTAAAATCAATATCTAAAACAACACGACACTCGTCAACTTGTAGAACTTTGTAACCATCTCTGCCTCTTTTATATTTATCTGTCTTTATCAAAAGGTCACTGTCGTAATTTCCATTTATAATAAAAACTCGCATTCCGGGTTTCAACCCAGAATTTACTTCTGTATAAAATAAAGTTTTTCTGACACCTGATATCAAATAAGGCTCTACCCAATTAACTAATCTGGCACTGACTGGTTTATCAGTGGTAGAAGTTATCGAGGTTGAATTAACACCTACTAAATTCGCATCAATTCCGTATCCTAAAAATTGACCATAGGGAACAAGTAAGGGCTTTATTGATATAGAATCCTTAATTTGTTTATTAAGTGCGGCTAGCAGGCTTAGGTTTGGTTTAAATCCAGCGACAGTGCTTGATGTGAATGGTTTTAAGTTTTTAATATCACCAACTAAACTATAGCTAAGACCTGAAAAAAAAGGCATATGGTAAAAGTTTTATTTATATATAAATAAAAAAAGAGTTTCTATCAAATTTAGAGACCACACTCGGTAAAAAATGACAATAGAAATCGAACCACATCCAAACCTTATTGAGTATTTTAATATCACATCAACATTTAAATCTAATTTAACAGTTGACGATTTTACAAATTGCGGTGAAAACTATAACATTTGTAGCAATATCAATCAAAATATCTACCTATTAAAACAGCTTTCAGAACTAAATTTGTTGAAAAAGATTAATCGCGTGTGTGATTGTGGATTGGGACTTGGAAATGCTCTCTATGACATTTATCTCCAATCTAAAGAAATAGAATTTGATTTTCAATTTGTAGGCGTAGAAAAACAACCGGTTTACATCGACTTTATAAAACAGAATCTTTCTCATCTTTGGGGTGATAACTTTAGAATAGTTAATTGTGATATAATGGAATTTGATTTTTCTAAGTTTAATATCATTTATTCATACTCGCCCTTTAACAACTATTTACAACTAAAGTCTATGTATCAAAAGATAATATCAGAAATAAAACCGGGTTCAATTATTATAGAGCATTCTAGTGGGGGATTAGGACATTTTCAAATTTTGACAGAATTTACTGAACTAGAAAAAACGGAGTTAGAATGTATGTCTGTTTTTAGAAAAATTTAATAATTCATAATTAACAATTCTGTTCCCATTATAGTCTTTTTCTGTTCAAATCTACATTTAGAATAAAGTTCTTCTATCCCATCAAAGTAATAATAGGAAAGAGCAAATCTACCTCTTATATTATTTAGTGTGGCTGACAGATGGTAGTGTGAATTTTCATCAAAGTTATGATTAATATAATAATTCTCACGGTTCATATAGGGTGGGTCTAAATAAAAGAAAGTATCTTCTGAGTCATATTTATTAACTATCTCTCTATAATCTAAATTATGTATCTCGGAAATTTTTGCAATAATTGGTTCATATGCTCGCCACTTTAATTTGAAAACTTCAAATTCATCATCACCTCTCCATGAATCTTCACCAATTTGATTTGTCTTTGAACAAGTAAGTACAATAAGCCAATTTATTGCCGCTGTCATATCGTCTGTTTTAGTAAAAATATCCTTTAGAGACCTTTTGTAATTCTCTTTATCTACTTTGATGCCTCTAATGATTTCAATAAATTGTCTGCCATTTTTAAGAAATCGAAATAAATTCGCATTTAACGGATTAATATCATTATAGATAAATTTGACGTCTCTAAATTTTGAAAAATCTAAAGAAAAGAACACACCCATGGCTCCCGCAAATGGTTCAATGTATGTAGAAATATCTTTTGGAATGTTTGGGGTTATAAAACTAGCAAACTTTTCTTTATGTCCTAAATAAGGAATTAACATTTTTTATTTTTATATATAAAAAATGAAAGATAAATTTATAGAAAAATCAAACATAATTTATGGTAGTACTTATGATTATAGTTTAGTTGAATATGTTAGTTCTAAAATAAAAGTTAAAATTATATGTAAAGAACATGGTATATTTGAAAAAACACCAGCCAATCATATAAGAAAAAATAAACATCAAGGTTGTCCTAAATGTTCATTAAAAGTTAGATCTAAAAAGGTAAAAAAACCTATAGATGAATTTATTAAGAATGCTGTTCAAATACATGGTGATAAATATGATTATTCTTTAGTAGAATACAATAACACTCATGAAAAGGTCAAAATTATATGCAAGATACATGGAATTTTTGAACAAAAACCTTGTAATCATATACACTCACGAAATGGTTGTTATTTGTGTTCTAATAAAAATATAAAAATAGGAACCAAAGAATTCATCAGAAGGTCTATGAATATACATGGTGATAAATATGACTATTCATTGGTTGAGTATAAAAATAACAAAACTCCTGTGAAGATAAAAATTGATAATTGTGTTTATTATCAATCTCCATCTTCACACTTGAAAGGTATTGATATATCCGGTTTCCATGAACAAAAAAGTAAAGGAGAGGAAAGAATATCTAAAATATTAGATGAATTTGAAATTCAATATAATAGACAAAAAAGTTTTAATGGATGTAAAAATAAATATATTTTACATTTTGATTTTTACTTACCTGATTATAATATCTGTATAGAATATGATGGTATTCAACACTTTGAGCCTATTGAATTTTTTGGAGGAAAAGAAACACTGGAATATAATAAAAAAATTGACAGTATTAAGAACGAATATTGTAAAATTAATAATATACTATTGATTAGAATAAAATATGATGAAGATATCTATGAAAAAATATACGAGATAAAAAAACAATTAAGTTAATATCACATTTCTATTTTTTAAACTCCTTCTTATCATTGGAAATATAGAAGTTATCAAAGTTAAAGTATCTATCATAAACTTCTAGCACCTTTTTTAATTTGATATCATCTAAGATATTATATATGGACCATTCTTCTGGATTG
>Ga0214923_10003385_pt1 | contig 20018 bp, 20 predicted proteins | sample LL1510_MetaG_FD_177993 | JGI IMG/M metagenome (GOLD analysis project Ga0214923, IMG submission 177993) | Freshwater microbial communities from Lake Lanier, Atlanta, Georgia, United States - LL-1510 | ecosystem: Environmental > Aquatic > Freshwater > Lake | place: USA: Georgia | collected...
AATAATTAAAAATCAGTCTGCTACACAAACACTCACCATTCAATACAATCCAACCCCTACCACACTCGCTCAACTCGCCCCTTATACAACCGCTACAAATGTGGTGTCGTCTTATAAGTTTATTGTCGGCGGTGGTGCGTGGTATGTAATTAGTGGATAAAATACATTCGGTTTAAAATATCTATATTATATAAATGCCTATACCAAAAGATCAAGAATTATATAATCATGTAAAGGAGGAAGCAAACAAAATATATAAGAAACCAAGTGCATATAAATCCGGTTGGATTGTAAAGAAATACAAAGAATTAGGCGGTGAATATTTAGACAATAAAAAACCGAAAAATCTAAAACGATGGTTTAAGGAAGAATGGAAAGATATTGGAAATAAAGAATATCCAGTATACCGCCCAACACATCGAGTAAATAAAGAAACGCCATTACTGCCGAGTGAAATTGAACCGAAGAACTTAAAACAGCAAATAGAATTAAAACAGGAAATAAAAGGATATAGTAATTTACCGCCATTTAAAATGAGATAATAATATATAATGTTAGGATTTTTAGTAGGATTTATTGTCGCATGGATTACACAAATGGTTCAAGATTTTAAAAAAAAATAATCTGTTTTATTATATATAAATGTATAGAATAAAACCTTATTCGTATGAGAAGGCAGATCTATTTGGAGTAAAGATTTATCCAAGTGAAAATCCAAAATATAAAATCGAAATGTATGATGCACGAACTGGTGATTTTTTAGGGTATGGTGGTGCATCAAGGTATAGCGACTATCCAACATATTTAGAAACACATGGAAAAGAGTATGCCGAAAATCGCCGTAGATTGTACTGGATCAGACACGAGAAAGATGCTTCAAAAGTAGGCAGTAAAGGGTGGTTAGTCGCAAATATTTTGTGGTAATATAGTATAATGTCTACCGGATTAAGTGAAGTATTTTGGATCAGTTTTATAACAGCATCAATAACATTTTTAGGTGTAGTTGCTCGATTGTGTTATAAATCAAAATGTAAAAATATAGAATGTTGTTGTATTAAAATTGTTCGTGATGTTGAAACCGAAGAGAAGGAAATGGAGTTTTTAACTACTCGTAATCCATCACCTTTAAATAATTCAAATACTAATAATGAAAGTTTTAAATTATAAAAAGTAGGAAGTAGGAAGTCCATTTTACTTATATACAAAATCTAAAAAGGTAAAAGTATCAATCATTATAATAAACTACTCTATCGATGTCTATTATACTGGGTCTATTTTTCTCGAACTGAATAATATAAGACATACCAAACCAACTATACACTTTGCACATCGTCATTTTAGTTAATCCGTATCCTGCTTTTTCTAATATCTCAATCCGGCGTGTCGTTAGATTATTAACACCTATTAAATAGTTTATTACACGAGGGTTTAGTTCGATAGTTTTTTTTATTACCGGATCTAAAATCGAGTATGGCGGATTAGAACATATAATATCTACTTGTGCATTAAACTCGAAGAAATCCCTATTTTCTAAAATCTCACTCCAAACCTTATTTTCGGTTGGAAACTGATTGTAATACGAACCGGTATTTTTAAATGGGTCATACCATATATCCGTTTCGGTATACTCTATCATATCTATCGCTTTTTTCGCTAATGGTAATGGAGTAATAAAAATATCGTTGTTCTTTTTCCGGTCTCGAATGCCTTTATTTATAGCACTCATTTTATAGGATTTATCCGTCATTATATTATTACTAAATATAAAAAGTAGGAAGTAGGAACTTTGATTTATAGATATACAAAATCTAAAAACCAAAAAGAAAAGGAAAATCAATAAACACCTTCGACAAACTTGTAAAAGGTAGAAGGTTCTTTCTTGAATATAATATAGAAATATCTACCACGCCATTTTTTAATGCACGAAACGACTATATGATGTATATACCACCCTCTATCGTTTAATTCCTGTAATCGATTAGGCGTGAGTGTAGAAAAACAATAATCATTCGCTAATACTGCTATACCTTTTTTCGCTCGTTCTGTAAAGTATTTTACTAATTTAAAAAATGAGTTCTCACGCTTACCATCGCCAATTTCAAGTCGAAACGGCGGATTAGATATAAACCAGTCGAACTCTCCGGTATAATCACGAAAATCTCGCCCTTCCTCGATCTCGCACCAATCCTTTTCTACAAAATCCGGTAAGTTATTATAGAATGCACCTTCACCCTTAAATGCTTCTAAAACCCTGTCGTTTGGTTCTAATGGAGTTAATGCTATAAGTTTTTTACAGAGTTCCTCCGGAGTTTGATGGAAATAATATGTTTCGTCTTTAACCATTATAATCTATCGTTAGATTATTATTTTCCGGATTATATCCATTTTAGATTTTGTATATTCCTAAAATGGATTTCCTACTTCCTACTTTTAATCTTTCGTATTTAAAGTATACGCCTCTTTCTCGCTCAATACAACCATAGGATAAGTTTTACAAATAGTAACCCATCGACTTTCGAGTGTCTTGATCTTCTTGACTTGGTGTTTATCTAACCCCATATAATCCATCAACAAATATTTTAATGTACGCCCTCCTAATCCGTGTGGAAAAATCGTGATGCTGTGTGCTTCGTTTAAAATCATCTTTGTATCTCGTCCTCCGGTTGCAGTATGGAAGGTTAAAATACACGATACGGAAAAATGGCGTCCGGTTTGTAAAATACTATTGAGAATGTTATTGACTTTTGTTTTCATTAGTTTATTCGTGATTGCGTCCGTATCATCGAAAATAACTAAACTATCCTTAAAGTCCTCTGCGGTTATTGGTTCTCTAATAAGATCCTCGTTTAACTGAATGCGTTTCACTTTGAGTTTATCCAACACGGCATCGTCATTAATCGACGAAAATAAATAGATTTCTCGTTTGGGATACATTTTCTTATATTCTTTGATGTATTGAGCGGTATAGTATGATTTGCCTGAACCTGATGCACCGGTTATATATAGTATACTTCTCTCGATATTCTTATTAGGGATTTGTTGGAAATGATGGTTTGGTTTTAGTTCCATGTTGTATAACGGAGTTATTACATCTTCCTTCTTTGCAGTAACAGATAAGACCTTATTTTTTTTACTATCTTTTTCATCGACTAATAAAGCGATTGGTGATCCGATATTTTCGAAGTTCATTTTATACTATTAATAGATTTTTATTTTTTAAAATAAATCTTTCGGTTTCTAAATTGATTTTCTTTTGTAAATATTCAATCACGATTTTTAACTTCCTACTTATATTTTCGAGAGACGGATTTACACATACTTCATCTAACCAACTCTCGACGCTTTTAATTAAAAATATATCGTGTATTCCGGTAAGAGTTCGTTTAATAAGTTGTATATTATTACAAATGGTTTCTATCGATGGTTTCCTAAATGGGTGTTCGTCTATTAGTCGCGTGATTACTTCGAGATCATTTCTACACTTATTAAGTATGCCTACGCTCGAATTAAAAAAATCTACGAGTATATCCTGCACCGGTATACTCGTTCCACGAATACGAAGTATTGAATAAACGCGTCTCAAAAACTTAAAATAGTTTCCTTGTGCGTATTGGTCTCGTGCATCGACTTCTATACTCAATTGGATTTTTTCAGGGTTCAGGTCTTCCATGTTGTAATTCGTATATACCTTATCTTTGTACCGAATAGATAAATAGTAGTTATTCGAGAACTCAACAAACACGCCATCAATCAATACAATCAGATCTAATTTTATAGTCGATTTTTGTAGTAGACATTCTTTAAAGGTTATTGATTTTCCAAATACTTTTGTCTTTCCGGATTTAATCGTTTTACTATTCCATCTTACCGGTTCGTCTCCAACTTCTCCACATTTAAAATCCAAAATATAAATATCATTCGACTTGTCTGCTTCTGCAAACTTCGATTTAAATATTTTCGTGATCTCGTCTAAATTAACTTTTTCGATAGTCATTAAATCAACATCTCCAAAATACTCTACTTCTTTATTCGACGCCGTGCCTATTATATTGTATTTTCCATTTATCGAGAGAAAATTAAAAATATCCTGTATCTTACTTTTGAACTCTTCCGGTTTCCGTGCAATATATCCTGCTATTAATGGGTGTATTTTTGGCGAATGTAAAACGCTCTCGTATTCCTCGATTGTATAGTTCGGTAAATCGAAAATAAAATCGAATGCTTTTCTCGTTTTTTCTTTTGGTTCAAAACTTCCGCCTCTTCTAACATACTCACGCGTAATCCAACCGGTCATTAAAGGCGACAATTTCCAAAACCTATCTCGTGCCTCACCGGTAATAATTTTATATAGTTCTAAATCACTCGGTTTATTACTCATTTATAATAGTAGTAGATTATATTTATTCTTCCTTTTACCTTTTTAGATTTTGTATATGGATAAAATGGAGTTCCTACTTCCTACTATTTATCCTTACATATTAGTAAAAATAATATATATTAAAACTACTTAAAGATTAGATAATATATATACATATAGTAAAGAGAAAAGAATGGCGAGTTTTCACACAAAGACATTTACAAAACACGACGATTATATGACGCCAAAATCGGCGTGGGAAAATATTAAGGAATATATACCAAAAGATAAGGTAATTTGGGAGGGATTTTACGGCAACGGACAATCCGGTAATTATTTAAAAGAATTAGGGTTCAACACTATACACGAAGACATCGATTTTTTCGAAAACGATTTAGGCGAGATTGTTGTATCCAATCCTCCATTTACAAAAATACCGGAAGTATTAACACGATTGAAGGAATTAAATAAACCATTTATTTTAATAATGCCGTCATCGAAAATCAATACTCAATATTTCCGTAAATTATTTTGTGATACAGAAGACCCTATACAAATCATTATACCAAGAAAGCGTATTCAATTCGATAAAATGGTGAATGGTGAATTAGTCAAAGACGCCAAGAAAGCGTGTAATTTCGACTGCTTCTATTACTGCTGGAAATTAGGTTTAGAGCGTGATATTATTTGGTTGAAAAACGACGACGAATAATCCTGCACTAATCATTTTTATATTTTTGTATTTTTTATATTTTGGATTTTTTACAAAATATAAAATTAAAATACTTATTCGTATGGATTTATTCCTCCTCGATTTCTCCGTCAGTTGAACCATTTTCGTTTTGTAATTTTATTAAACAAACACCTTCTTTAATGAGACCTTCACCAATTAAAAACTGCTTCATTTTCTCATTATCGATTGTATAATAATTAATACCGGTTTTATACTTGTGTATGAACTTGAATGGTTCGGTTGCTTCGATTTCGCCCTCTGTGATGTGATGGCGTAGATTTGTTCCAAACATTACACTATTCCAATCTGCCGTTTTATAATTCCAATCAGATCTGAACTTCTTGAATAGGTCGTAAAACTTTGATGCACTAAAAGTAGATTTATTTTTTTCGCTGTCTACTGCTTCTGCCTTACCATCGTAAGTTACTCCGTGTTTAAAATAGATAGAGTAGATGTATTCGAAAAACCGGATTAATGGGGAAACACTATAATCCTGTAATGTCTTATAATATTCTGTCTGTACCCTGCTGTTGATCCAGTCCTTATTACTAACATTACGACGCATTAGAAAATCGAAGAATGGTGCTATAAAATCCTTACCAACATATTCTCCATGTTTATCTCTGCTGTAAATATGTGTATACAATTTATCGAAATAATCCTTATTATTACATATAGAGTTGTTTGCTTCGGTTGCAGTTAAACGACGCTGTCCGTTTTCGATTTTAAACGAGATAATATTGTTCGTTAGTAACGCGTAGTTTGTATAGTCCTTTTCCTTTCGCTGTTTCTCGTGTTTCTCGTTAATAACATTTACAACATTCGTAATTAATGCTTTGAACTTCTCGTAATTACTGATACTATCTTTTAACTCGAACTCGTTTAATACCACTAACAATTTACATGATAATAGAGCGTTAAAGTTTTCCAACTGATTTAACCCCTGAATGTTTAAATAATATTTAGATCCGAGTATTTCATTACCGAACCAATCGAAAAAACTATCCTTTCCTGCACCCTGTAATGACTTAAAAATGGTCGCTATATTATTTTTCCTGTTTGGAAATTGTACCTTAAACGCCAACCAGTCCAAAAAATACTCGTAGAACTCCGGATTACCACACAGGTCTTTAATGTGTTGCAGTAAAATACCGATGCCGTCCTCTGTATCGGTTGCCGGTCGTTTTGGTTTAATCTTCCAATCATTATAATATTTTAACGCGTTGAACCCCCTGAACTGATTATAAATATTATCCGGCGTTGTATCCTCCATACAATAAGGTCTAAAATCGATGCGTTCATATTCGAGTAGTTCCGTGTCTTTTCTCCAATCCTTTACGAACTCTCGTTCTTCTTTTTCGAATGTACCTTCTTCGCCATCATTTTTAGGCGGTTTATATTCATATTTCGTCCAAAAAAGATTTTCATATAAAACATTCAATTCAGTAGGGGTTCGCATTACGAGTTCTTCCTGTCCGTCTACCTCGACTATCTCACAAAATCCAACCGGATTACGAACCTTAAAGTTTGTTTCTTCGAACGCGGTTTTTAGATCAGAATACGACGATGTAAGGTTTAAACTCTGTAAATCAAAAATGGCGTTAAACACTTCCTCATTATCTTTCTTCGCCCATTTTTTTATTTTATCCCATGATTTATTGCGGTCTACCTTCTTGACTTTAAATACTTCCATACCACTCCATTTATCGAGTAATTCCTCGACATCGTAGTTTGGATAAAATGGTTTTCCGTCTGCACCCTTTAACTGACTAAAATATTTAAAACATTCCTTACCTTCTTTCTCGTTTCCTTTATTGACGAAATGATTTTTAAGCATACAACCCATCTCGAACCACGATGAATAAGACGCTACGCGAGTTTCGGTAAAACAAGCACACATCTTTTTAAAGAGTGATCCGGATTGTGAGTTTATTTCTTCCAAATGTTCCTCTGCTTCTTCAATCTTCTTCTCAATATTTTTAATGACTTCTTTTTTCTTCTTATTAACACGAGTGTTTGTATCTGTCTTTACCTTCTGTCGTATGATTTTATTATCATCGAAATACTGAATGATTTTCGGCGTGATTGTACCGAGTTCTCCACTCTTGTAAATCTCATATTTATATTCTTCTCCTGTATCGTGATGGTAATATTTGGTAGGATACGAGATCAGACAACCGCCATTACTTCGAATATCGATTTTACACTCTTCTCGTTCGTGTCCGTCATTACTGCACGAATTATCGAACGCGTCGTGATACTTGAATAAAATATGAAATCCTTTCTTGGTCTTCTGTGTGAAATATTCCGTACATTCCGGATTTGCACGGATAAATGCCGTATACGCACATTCAGTATCGAAATCAATTCCAATATATCCAACATCTTTACCGGTTTTAATGTAAAACGATTTTGGCGTATTATACGACACTTTACCGGTGTTTCTGTCTTCCCATTTGAGTTTTATATAATCCTCGTAGTTCTCCGGTGTAATTACTTCACTCCATTTTTTTATAACAATTCCCATCGTCTTCTTTAATGTATGGTTTCCCTCTTCATCTGTATCGAAGAATGTTGTGATCTGTTTACCGCCAAAACCGACTAATCCGTGAGTTTTTAAATGTTGTCTAAAAATCTGTTCCGCCATATTTTCTTATAATATTAGTAAAGATAATATTTTTATATTCTTTCCGCTAAATATAATTTTTCCTAAATAAGTATTCTAATTTTATATTTTGTAAAAATCCAAAATATAAAAATGTAAAATTGATTTTTCCTAAATGTTTCTAACAAACGGCGACTGCCTCTTTTTTTGATGGTCTATTTGGTTTGACTTTTTCGGCGTAGTATTGCTTCTTTTTTTGTAGCATATCCCAATACTTATCCGGACATTCTTGTTTAAGACGCTTGTAATAGTTTGCTTGTTTTTCTTTGATCTTATCAGGGTGGTTCTTTTGATAAGACGCTACATATTCTAAATGGCGTTCGTATTTCTTTGCCTTCGTGATTAGTGCATTAATCATGTCGGTAGTATACTCGACTTTTTGTTCGGTTTGGTTTTCGTTTTCCATACTTGCTAAACTTTCCATTATCTATATAATATATACAGATAATATTTATATAGTTTATACTAATTATATATTTTTAACATTTTAAAAGTAAATTAACTAATTCGAACTTATCCAATTTTGTATATCCCTTTATTCCGTTTTTCTTGCAGTATTCACGAAGATCTTTAATGGTAATACCTTCGTATTTATATTTTCCGTCTTTGGTTCGATGCCCCTTCATGTGTAAAACCTCAATACCACATCTCCAACCAAATCTATTCCAGTTAGTATAATTAGCGTATGGTCTCGGTTTAAATGGATATGATAAATCACATTCCAATTTATCATTAAACATTCTTATTTTTATATAACCGAATATATTACCTCGAATATACCAATCTTCACCCTTCGCATCATTACCCTTCCATATTAGTTCTCCTGAACTATAATTCGCGTGTAATGTATACCTTATACTTCCGTCATCTCGTTTATTCGTGCATACAGATATAGTACGCGTTAAATGTCTATTAAATACCGGATCAATTTGTAGTCGAGTAAGACGCATACAATTTTCGCGTGTATTTACTCCGGCGTTTATTTCGTTAATAACAGCGTTAAATAGTTGTTTGTAATCAGTCATATTTTCCTTACTATAAGTATATATATGGACTACTCTTTATATCGTTTTAAATATATATTTTCCTTACAACTATTAAAGACAGCGTGGATAGTAGGGATAGTTTCCAAAAACCCTCCGGATAGTTTGGATAGTTTGGATAGTTGTTTTTCATTTTCTCATTCCTTTTACCTTTTTAGAAATTGTATATGGATAAAATGGACTTCCTACTTCCTACTTTATTCCAACCATTCATATTCGAGGTGTTCTTCCGGTTCTTTTCCTTGTTTCGCTCGAATATGGTTTCTAAACTTAATTGCACCATTCAAAAATGCGTCTGCTTCTTTTAGTATCAGTACCAAATTGCCGTGTGCGTCTTGTGCGTAATGCTTAAATATTTTATTTCCTCTTGCGTCTTCGATGATCTCACAATAGTAACAATTCTCACACATTCTATATATATTCCTAAATATTTTAATTTTCCTTACAAACTTTAATTTTCGTGGATAGTTGGATAGTAGGGAGGGTTTTTTATTCAAATGAAAATAAAACAAAAAATAAAAAAAACAAAAATGTTTCTATAATAAAATCTTCCAAAACCCTCCCTACCCTCCAAACCCTCCAAACTCGTTATTAAGTTGTAAGGATAATATAATATATTAAAACGATATAAAGAATAGACATTATATTTACTTATAGTAAGGATAATATGACGACAGAAAATATCTTCACGCTTTTAAAACGCCTACCTGCCGAAATCGAAAACGAGATTTTCTTTTATATACCTGCTCCTAATCCGGTGGCGGAATTAATAAAAGAATACTGGGAAAATTACGGAAATATTAGCGAGTTCTGTAATGAATGTGGTATATACACAAAAGAGTTTTTAGCACGAGAGGGACAATTTTGGGTAAAAGACCATTACGACGGAATGTGTGAATACTGCTACGCGGAAACACACGATTTAGCGGAGGTATATGCCTGTGTGGATTGTGATGAAAAAACATTTACATACGGAAGGTTCGAAAATACCGAAACCGGTTTATATTGTAATACCTGCTACGAAAACCTTTTGGAAGAAGAAGACAACTGATTTTTTACTCGTAGAAAGTAGGTAAGTAAAAAAATATACAAAAAATCTCGAATAGTGAGACCTGCACGAATAAACCAATCAAACCAATTCATTATATATTATTGATATATAATTAATTCAAATACTTATCGAGTGTTTATTTGTTCTCATCACGCTTCTTGATAAAATAACCTGATGGTGCTATTCTACCCTTATAATCCTTTTTCTTATATAAACCTTCGTCTAAAATGTAATCCAAATCTTTAATACCGGTAGATCCATATTTCGCCCATCTATTTTCCATTAGTGCATCTACTAATGCTTTTATAATCTGTTCTTTTTTAACATTCCAACCCTTTAATCCATACAATCCATTAATGCGTCCTAAATCGTCTTTGGTTAAACTATTCAATCGAGTAATGTATGTTTCTTTTAGTTTATCTTCATCGCTCTTGTCGTTAATTGCACCAATCGCGTTTGGTAGGGGTTCGTAATTTGGCGGTGCTTCGCTGTATTTTTGACTATCGAAAACATTTTGTATAATCCAAGAAGCGAATGCGTCTTCGTCTCCTCTTACATGTTTCCACGAACCTTTACCTAAATGGAATGTACCTTTACCCATTTCTTTAAATAAATTATTCAGTTCTCGGTCTACCTCCAAAACATACCCACGAATAACAGATTTTAAATATTTCGGATCTTTTGCAGTAATATCGAAAACTTCCTCGATAATGGCGGTAGTTGATTTTTCCGGATTTAAAAAGGTCATCTCTGCTAAAAAGAAACTCCACATACTACAAAATCCTCCGCCTTCTTTTGCTAATCCTTTTAATTCGCCTTCTAATGATTGGAAACCTCTTGGATTAGGGCATACTTCTTCCGGTGTTCGAAATCGAACCTCTCCAATAAATCGAGTTAGTTTATTTTCCCACAGATCTCTCAATTGGTCGTTAAAACTTGTATTATCCTTCATACTATTTCCGTATGCTACGCCGTGAGGTTCAAATCTCTCAACCAAACGCTTAAATGGTCGATATACCAACATATTTGCGTGTCCGGAATGAGATGTCCCAAACTTCAAAGATAAAGGTATACATATTAATCCAATACCACGACTAATGCACTCCTTTAATTTTTCGCCAAATCTCTCTAAAATTGTATTATCGTGTAATATCGATGTTCGCGTCTTGATATTATTTATATCTATACCGAGATCAATACCCTTTGTCTTCATGATATTCGATGCTAAACATCTTCCTCCATATCGCTTCATTAAAAGAACGAATGCTATATCTGTTACTATTGTCGAACTATCGTATGATACTGCCCCATGTTTCTCTCCTTCTTCTGCTAATCGTTTTATTTTTTCGTCGATACGATTAACAACTGGTTCAATATCCGTTGGTGCTTTTGCCGGTTCAGGAATATTAAAATCTTCTTCGCCCATTCGTTTCTGCTCTTCTTCGCTCTTCTTTTTCTCGCGTTTCTGTTCTTCGATTAATTTTAATTCTTCCTCTTTTCTCTTGCGTTCTTCCTCTAATTTTTTACGGCGTTCTTCTAATCCCTTTTTTATTACATCTGCACTCTTTCCGGTTTTTACATTCTCGACTAATGGCGTAGCATATTCTAATAAATCCGCCTTCTTCTTACCCTTTAAAAATGCGGTAATTTCCTTTTTGGTTTTTCCTTCTTCTTCGAGTTTGGATCTGATTTCCTTTTTTAGTTCTCCAACCTTATATTTACATTTTAAAACTCTCCCTGTATCCTGCGGTATGGTTTTGCGTATATCCGTCATTTTTAATAAATCGTTTATTACATCTTGCTTCTTCTTACCCTTTAAAAATGCGGTAATTTCCTTTTTGGTTTTACCTTCTGCACTCAACCATTCTTTCAATTTGTTTTTTAATTCTCCAACCTTATAAAAGCATTTGAGTTTTTGACCGGTTGTATATGCGTCGGTTAATGCACCGCCACAATAAATAATTTTCGAACCATCTTTGGCGAACTCCGGACGACTTCCTCCTATCGATGTATCACCGATTACCTGATTTTCCGGTAATCTGTCTAACACATTAATCGAGTGTTCCGTTAATGGATTACTAAAAGTTTTTGATTTTATAACAATTGCTTTTTTACCGCGTTGAAGACCTCGTAATTTACTAACCGGATCTCCTGATGTTTTTATATCATATTGTTTATCCGGTACAGAAGTTAAAAGATCTTGGGCGTTTACTGGTTTATTTAATGTAATAATCTCTTTGGCGTTTTTACCAAACTTTTCGGCATGTATTGCACCTTTCGAATGGGCGAGAACGGATATGTTATTTGCACCATATTTCTCCTCTGCTTTTTTCTGTGTATCCTCTGCTTGTTGGAAATGTTTTCCGGTAGTCGAACCTACTGCGTATTTGGCGTTCTCATACCAATCCTGTAAATCATTAGATCCGCGATGAGTTACTACTGCGTGATTTTTCGATTTATTATAATGAACTTTTGTAATATCATTCGATAAATCTTTATCCAATTCGTAATCATCTACATTTGAAGCATTTGGTTTATAACTCTCTTCTAAAAACTTTTTGATTTGTCGAACTTTTAATGCACCACCGGTTTTATTCACGACTTTAAGTTTTCTAATTCCGCCTGTTCCAAGCGGTATTGCACTAATCATACTTGGCGATTTTCCAATAGAACTCCCCATGTGACTATAAGCACTACCACCTTTTAAAACACCTATTCCAAGTTGTCCGCCTTTCATTCCACGAGGTTTTTTACCTTTGTACGCTATAATCATTTCTATACCACTATCACCCATTTTTTTCGTGATATAATTTGTATACCCTTCTGTTTCGATATAATGCGGATCAATTTGTCTAAACCTATAAAAATTAGTTTTTTCATCGACCTTTGGAGATTTCAACCCATTTTCTTTCAACCATTTTTTCGCTTCTTTTATACTATATTTCTCTTTTGGAAATATTACACTCTGCACTTTATAATCACTCATATTATAAAATATACAAATAAAAAAATATTCCGGATATACTAAATAAAATGAATGTGTATTCGTTCATTCATTTTATTTTACCTTTTTAGAAATTGTATATGAATAAAATGGATTTCCTACTTCCTACTTTTTATACCTAAAAAAATATTCAGCATTCTTTACAAAATGCTAAATGCTTTTTCGTTTGGAAATGTTTTAGTTTATTTCTCATCGAGTAATGACCGCCACATTCACACTCAACATCTTTCGCCTGATGTTCTTTTAATTTTATTGCTTGTTCTGCTTGGATTACTACACGGCGTTCCTCGTATAAATCTTCCATCATTTTTAATAATTGTTTCATCGTTCGAATATAATATAACACAAAATCTTCTCTAATTCTCTGTGTTTTTTCGACTTTACAAATATCATCTCCGTTTAATTTCCGGTCTTTTCCGTTTCGACTATAATAAATGGTATTTGTTGCGTCAACCCATATTCTCGCTTGATTACACAATTCGAAATGATTATTACAAAATCTTTTAGAGTGTTGTATATGCGGTCTAATTTGAGAATGATATTTCTGTTTTACTCCATTTTCGTCTTCACTATAAGAATGAGGGTCTAAATGATTACGGATTTTTACAATCTTTTTCTGTAATCTCATTTGGTCTAAATCACGCCACCCCTCGACATCTAAATACATTTTCGTCTTCTTAAACTCCGCCAAAAACGGATTTGGTTTTGGTTTTGGTTGTTCGGTTGGTTCAGTCATTTTGTTTTCCTTACTATAAGTATATATATGGACTACTCTTTATATCGTTTTAATATATATTATTTATACTAATAGTATAGATAATACAAATAGTAGGAAGTAGGAACTCCATTTTATACATATACAATTTCTAAAAAGGTAAAATTAAATAAACTTTCGATTAGAGATGTACGGACGAAGCATATAACCGCCACTAATACTTTGAGGATTTTGTGATATGGCGACCGGTGAATAAGTATTTACGATATTTTGTAGAATATTCAATATCTCTACAATTTTATTTGAGTTTCGTTCGACTTGTCTTGCGTATTTTTCCTGTTCTCTTCCGCCTTCATTATAGGTAATATTCAACAATCCATACTCGATTGAACTATCCGCGATCATGGCGGTTAATGTGTCTTCTTGTGATGCTAATTCCTGTATTTGACTTGCATTAAGATTATTTGCGATAGGTGCTAATTTTTTTACTTCACTTAAAAGTGTAGTTGCGATTGTATCGAACCTCGTAAGATTTCTATTAAGCATTTCACGATTAACTACGACATCTGCTACTGGGTGTTCGGTATTTATATTCGAAGTTGTTTCTTGCGTTAATGATGTTAATAGGGATACATTCATTAAAACCTTATCTAACAAATTATTAGCATCTTCGAGGTCTTTTTCACTCGTAATCACTTGGTCGTTTGCATACGCTTTTTTTTCGAGTTTATATGTACGGCGATTAGCATTTAAATCTCCGTTTAATCCGGTGTAGTTAAAATTGCGATTACTCATATTATATTATATACAGATAAAATAATAAAATACGATTTACTAAATACTTATTTACATATTCACGCTAATCCGTGTTCTTTTACATATTTCGATGCTTGGGGTAATGATAAACCCTTTTCTCTCATTATTTTTTTTACGATTTCTCCTCTTGCTCTGCGTTTATCAGCACCTCCGGATTTTGCACCACCGCTAATACTGCTTTTAATCATATCTTTTACAATCTCCTTTCCTACATCTTGTAATCCTAAATCCTTTCCTAAATCAGCGAAACTATAACCTCCGGTTGTCGTATAAGGTAGATCAGATTTTCGAACATATTTTCCTTTTTGATGATATACGAGATCTCCTTTTTTCGTTGTATAATCTAATTCGCCGGAATGTGTTTTAGATTTTGAACCCTTCTTGCGTCCATATCCGTATACTGCCTTTCTTAATGGTTTTCCAATTGCCTCTCCAATAGGTTCTCCAATATCCGCTGGATTAGGTAGACCTACGACATTAAATACAGATCCGACTTGGCGTAGTCCTTTTTGTACCTTCAATAAATCTTCATGAACTCCTGCACCGGATTTTCTTGGTCGTCCTCTGCGTCCCTTTCCAACTTGTTTTTTAATGGCGTCTACTGCTAATTCTTTGGCGATTTGTTTTGCTTCCGGAAGAATAGCGTTTCCAACATCTTTTAATTCACCGAGAGTACGACTGGCGACACTCTTACCAAAGTTTTTCACATCTCCAAATGATAAACCGCCAACCATTCGAGAAACAGAACTATCGACAACAGCACCGCCGGATTTTCTACCTTTGCGACCCAATCCCATCATTAGAACAGGGGCGAGTGATGTTAGACCTTGTATAATATCTGATCCAATATCTCCGGCAGTCATTTCCGGCATTCCTGCACCCAAAAGTTTTTGACGGATCATATCCTTTGCTAAACTAATACCGAAATCTTTTAAATCACCGAGAGCGTCACCGCCTTTTTTAGCACGAGGTTTGCGACCTAATCCCAAAAGAAAAGGAGCGACAGACACTAAACCATGTATAATATCGTCAGTAATAGCACCGCCTTCCATATCAGTCATTCCTGCACCTAAAAGTTTTTGACGGATTAAATCCTTTGCTAATCCAATACCGAAATCTTTTAGATCTCCCAAAGCATCACCACCCAATAACTTTTGACGGATTAAATCCTTTGCTATTCCAATACCGAAATCTTTTAAATCACCAAGAGCATCACCACCACATTTTCTACCACCACAACACGAAGCACACATAGGTCGAACCATTCTACCGGCACTCGCGGTATTCATCGCTATATCCATATTATATTGAGGGTATGCTTCACTTGTTCCGTGTTGTAAATACTTTTCATTTCCTTTTAGACCACCGCCACTCATAGCGACTTGTGCGTATGGATTTCCTAAACCTGCACTTTGATAATTAGCAGGGAAAATATCCGGTTGTTCCGGATAAAATTGTTCTTTTCTTGCTTGTAATTCGGCGACTTGTCTTGCGATATTCTGTGAATATGGCGTGTTGTAAGTTAAACTGAATTGTCCGTGAGACATTATTATATTATAGGATAATATAATAATTTTTTACAGATTTACATATTTTTTACATATTTACAAATTGTATATGTCTAAATAACATTTCCTACTTCCTACTTTTATAATTTCTATACTAATATTGAAGATAAGTATTTAAGCACAGAACTTCGAAATACGAGATCTCGCTCCGGAACTTGAAGCACCGGCACTCATCGCTCCTGCACTCATAGCACCAGCACTCATAGCACCAGCACTTTTACCGAGTTTCATACGCTTAACCATACTCATACCGAGATGACCGAGTTTTCCACCAACCATTCGTGAGTAGACGGCAGTATTAACAGGGGAAACTTGATGTTGAGATTTAGTATCCAAAACGGATTGTTTGGTTAGAATACCAGTATAGATGTTAGACGAACCCATTTGTGTAACAAATACTCCGGAATTGACGCACAAAATTACGATTTCAGGTTGTAGTTCTTCCGTAGTGTTGTTAGTCACATCAACGGAGAATTGGAAGTTGAACTGACCGATAGAACCGGAACTCAAATAATCAGGTAAAGAAAGATCCTTTGGAGGAGACAAAACAAGAAGAGAACCAGTAGTAGCAACAACCGAACCGCAACCAGTATCGCTGTCGCTAAAATATGCCTTACCGCTAAACTCTTCCCATGATTGAGTAGAGTTGTTATTCACGGAAATACGCCACAACTCTTCTGCCTTCGCACTCGACAATAGACCGGAAGTGTTATTCAAATTAATACTAATGGTGTTAATAGGCAACCACGATGCACTATCTTTTGGAGTTTGTGAAGACATAGGTTTTCGAACCGCAATAACGAAATAATCCGGAAGTTGATTGAGTTGAATATTTTGTGAGTTAATGGTTTGTCTTGAACCAACAGGAATAGCAACCGAGTTAGTAGACAAACTCAAATATCTTGGAAAATCCATATAGGGTACAACATTTCGTACTGGTATGAGATCGGAGGGTTGTGTTGATAAAAAGCAGTAAGACAACTGCATATTAGAAAAGGGGTTATTCGAGACCAAACTAACGGAGTAAGTAGTAGCGTTAGACATCGTAGAGAAGAAACGCTTACATGAACTATCGATGTTAAACACAAAGTTCATAGTGTTAATACCGGCAAATCCACCGGCGTTGTATTGAGGTTCGCCAAAGATGTAAGGAGACAAAAAGAGGGGTTCAGTCACAGACACGGAAGCAGTAACAATCCATCGCTCACCGGCGTCGCCCTGTGCTACTGGGTTGTGGTCTACTGGAACATTTCCACCGGCAGTAGTGTAGCGGTCGAGAGTGCAACTATCGAGAGGATAAGCACCACGAGGCATCAAATCGCCATCGTAAGATTGGTCTTTCCATGATGAGAGGGGGTTGTTAATTGTTCCTAAACCATCGGCGTATTGTTGGTATGCCTGATCCGGAAGTGCAGGGGTCATTCCGTTATATCTGTAAAGTTCGCGGTTGTTGTTAAATCTCAACAAGAGATCCAAAATATCCTGTTCGTTAATCGAAACATTCGTGTTGTTAATGGTAGAAGTAGCGGTAGTAAAAAGTTTATTGAGAGGGAATGCTTGGAGTGCATCAGTCACTCCGTAATTGAATGCTTGGTCTCCTGCGTCAACACCAGAAATAGCAATTTGGAAATTAATAGTACCCTTAATAAGAACTTCACGAGAAACCACGACACTCTCACTTGGAATATTCACATTAAAAACGATTGATGATGTAGAAGTAGAAACTGCCTGAAATTGTTGGTAGGTCACGGAAGAACCACCGGAAACGACGGCGTAATCTTGTTGGTCTGTAATGTCGCCTAAACGACTATCCTTAATAAGACAAGTTTTAAAGTCGGCACTCATTATTATAATATATACTACGAAAATAAATTATAATAAAATATCCTAATTCAAAAACTTTTCTAAATCCTTTAAATACTATCTTTTCTTTGGAATAGGAACTTTAAAGAACAAGAAGATCCGGAGTTCAATTTAAAGGGAACTAAAATACCGAGTTTCGATTTCCAAAACACAGATACATCGATATTTGTTAATGGTTGATTACCGAACATATCAATATACCTATATTGTGCCGAAGGTTCATACAAAAGGTTAGGTTTATAGTTATTATCGTTCGATGCTAAATCCGTAATGATTTGGGCGAAGTTGGCGTTATTTCCGGATAATGCCTGAATTACTCTACCATCATTATAAACTAATGGAGCAGACAACATATTCGAAACAATAGGTAAAGTATTCGAACAGAACACGATAGACGAAATAGGCGTCCAAGTTGCAGTAGTGCTATACTCTTGTTGTAATTGTGTTGCTACATATTGACTGGCGGAAGGAGCGGAGACCGGTAAATAAATGGTATTCGTATCGTCTTGGAATATTTCGATTATATAATTTCGTCCTAATGTAACACCGCTAATACCTTCATATCGACATGGAAAACTGCTAAATAAGTTAAACAACGACGCGTTAAAATAAAGAGTGATTGGATTAGGAACAAGAGTAGGAACGCCACGATTATAGTATGCACTCTCGGCACTAATAACTGCGGTATTGCTTTGATTATCCCAAGTAATAACCGGAGCGTGAGCGTTTACTATTGGAGATGTTGCACCGCCGGTTGCTATTACTAAATCATCGAAACAATCCTGTAATGCTTTATATATCATGTAAATTAATGCTTGATAGTTGTATGCGTAATAATATTCACTAAACGCTTGTAATCCGTTTGCTTGTGATGATGGAGGAGGAGGAGTTTGTACTGCCTGATTTTGAGGCGTCCATACTAAATATGTTTGTACTGCTGTGCCTAAATATTCGAGGGTCACACTATATATTGTTTTATTCGGATCACTTTGTCCGGTCTGTATTTCCGGAATAAAAATAGGTAGTGATGTGCTGTCTACTTGGAAACGAATAATCGATAAATAATATTCACCGGTATTTTGTATTATTGGATTTGCTCTATTTTCGTTAAATTGAAGAATAGGAGGATCAGTTGTCTCACTCTTAACATTTGTAATCACTATATCGTAATATACTTGTTTCGGTAAAGTATCTTTTTTCCTAATATCTAACTGCGACATATTATACTATAATGTAAGATTTTTATATTTCCATTTCTTTCTAAATTATTAATTACTAAAAGTAAGAAGTAAGAAGTCCGTTTTATTCATATACAGATTTCTAAAAGGTAAATATCTAAAACAAATCAATAATACATTCGTAAATATCTAATATACCGGAACAGATTTCTACAAATATGTTGAGTTGAGATTTTTACATATATACAATATATTATTACTCGTAATAATTTTAAAATTATTACTTGTATATATATAGTAGAAATCTATATTTGTTGTATTGTAGAAATCCTAATTACTCTTATATGTAGAAATCATATTTAGTATTAAGTATTCCATATTTTTACTTGTAGAAATATGGAATGATGAGAAGATATTATATTTATACCAATTTTGTAGTACCAACTGATCCGCCAAGAGTTAGTGGTTCTGTATTTCCTTCGTAATCTGCGTATACATTTACTTCGAATGCATCACTACTATCGGCGAGAACATTACCAATAGCGAATAATTTAAACTCTAATTCTGTGCTTCTATCATTAACAACATATAAAGGAAGTAATACCGGATTAACAACGAAATCATTAGCGGTATAACCCAAGTTTTCGTGGTAGAACTCTACTCGAAATCTATCTAATGTTGTAGTAGCATCTCCGGCACGAACGAATATACTTGTATCTACAAATTGAGTTCCTAATTGAGTTGATCTATATGTAAATACATTTGTTATTGCGAACCCATTATTTACGACAGGCGACACGGATAAATATTTTAGAGTATTAACTCCGGTATTACCGGAAGATTTAATTGCACGATTAGTTGAGGCACTCATTTATATATTAAGCATTAGAAAAAAATACCCTAAATAATTATACTATTTTGTATGCGGTTATTCTTGATGTCGCGGTAGGTACTGAACCTGCACCAGTCCAAGTAAGAGCGGTAGTAATAGAATTATTTGTGTCTCCATTCGAGTAAAAGACGCC
>Ga0214923_10003386_pt1 | contig 20000 bp, 27 predicted proteins | sample LL1510_MetaG_FD_177993 | JGI IMG/M metagenome (GOLD analysis project Ga0214923, IMG submission 177993) | Freshwater microbial communities from Lake Lanier, Atlanta, Georgia, United States - LL-1510 | ecosystem: Environmental > Aquatic > Freshwater > Lake | place: USA: Georgia | collected...
GAAACCCGAAGAAATAATCCATCCTATTGAGGAAGCTCTAGTTACCTTGAAAAAGTTCCCTTCTATTCAGAATAAATATAACAATTCTCCAGAGTTTAAAGAGAAGGTTAATCAAGCAGGTTATCCAAGTCTTTCTTCTATAAAAGATCTAACTCTAGATCAAATGGAAGAAATCATTGCCTTAGATACTTCAGAATTAACAGTTAAAGTAGAAGGAGTAGAGTTAAAACCAGAAGAATTTCTTGGAAAATTTGGAGAATGGAATCTTTGGTTACCACATACCAAAGAAACTTCAGTTAAAATTGCAGGATATGATAAAAATTATATTCCTAAAACCACTTGGTGTACAGCTAGAACTAGTGGTTCTAACTTATTTTATAACTATATAGGCAGAAAAGATGCTCCTTCATTTTTATTTTATATTATCAAAGATGATCCAAGAGGAGACCAAGATTGGTTATCTTTAGGTTATATTTCATCTGGTGCTAGATTGATGCCTGATTTCAGTGGAAAAGATGGAGGTCTCTCTGTAAACAGGGCTAATAAAGGTTTAAAGGAAGAAAATTATGCTGCAGTATTAAAAGAACAATGGATTCCAATTAAATCTAGAATAGAATTAGAAATAGAGAAATATAAAGTCTCAGAAAATGGTAAAGAAAGATACGTTAGTCCCGGTAGAGCGATAATAGAAAACCTGGCTAAAGATGTAGTAGAGTTTAGAAAAGAATTTAAGCCAAAATCAAATGCAGAAAAAATAGATTTTATGTCTGTTATCTTAGAAGCTGAACCCTCTGATGAGGTAAAAAAAGAAATCTTTCCAGTAATGGCTAGACTAGATTCAGTTAAATTTTTAAAGGAATTTGCAGATCAAGAATTGGCAAAACCTTATCTTGGAATTGCAAGAAAGTCTTATGCGGAAAAAGAACCGATTAAATTTCTTGACCGCTTCTCAGAAAAAAACTGGGCAAAACCTTACATTGAAATGGCAAGAAGATCTGCTGCAGAAAAAGATTCGTTTGACTTTCTTAGCCGTTTTTCATATGAAGAATGGGCGGTACCTTATCTTGAAACCGCAAGGAAGTCTGCTGCAGAAAAAAATCCGATTTACTTTCTTGATTATTTCTCAAACAAAGACTGGGCAGGACCTTATCTTGAAATAACAAGAAAGTCTGCTGTAGAAAAAGATCCGGTTATTTTTCTTAGCAGCTTCTCAGGAAAAGACTGGGTACAAATAAAAAGACCAGAATTAGGAGGAAAGTCTTATTTTGATATTGCAGTGAAATTTTGTACAGAACAAGATCCGATGAGCTTTCTATATGGCTTTTCAGAAAAAGACTGGGCAAAAATAAAAATGCCAGAGTTAGGAGGAATTTCCTATCTTGAGATTGCTAGAAAGTCTGCTGCAGAAAATAAACCGATTCCCTTTCTCAATTCCATCTTTTCACATAAAGACTGGGCCAAAATAAAAAGACCAGAATTAGGAGGCAGGTCTTATGTAGATTTAGCAGAAGAAAAAAAGAAAGAAATGGAAAAAACTTCTTTATATTATCCAAAGCTCATAAAGCTTGCAAGAGTTCTCAATCAGTTAGATGGAGATAGTTTCAAATCAGAAATTTTTGAGCTAAACAAATTAATTGAGTCAATCTATAAAGTAAAATCTAACTAATTTTATTTAAATAACTTGCAACACTTATATTTATAAGTGCTCCAACCATTCTTCCACTTTTAAGCCAGTTTTCTGCACCAGTGGGTCCTTGAAAATGGAATAGTGCCATTAATTTGCCATCACTCAGTAATGATGCTTCTGGTAAATCATTTTTTTCTTTTGCTCTAAATTTTCTTAGAAATGGTAAAAGATTATTTTCTGTATAAAACTTCATAAAATCTTCTTGTAATTGAGGGTTATCTAGAAAATCTTCATATGAATCTATTTTTGCCTTACCATTGGCAAAAGACTGAATTTTATTCCACCATATTTTTGGTACAAATTGATATTTTCCAAGAGCATTTGTATGTTTATTTCTCGCTTTATAATCACCCCTACTCTCTACTTTTGCTATCTCTTCTTTCCATTTATTATAGTCAAATATTTGCTGATCTTCTTTTGGCTGTGCTACTGTTTTCATATGCTCAGGAACATCAATAGAAAATTTATCCATAGGCAATCCTATTTTATTTGTTAATTGTTTTATTTGTTTATTTGGATTAAAGTCAGTGATTTTTTTAATTAAAAATTTTATTCCATCTATAAATGACATTTCTTCTGGAAGATTTTCATCTATCCAATTTGAAAAACCTTCAAAGTTTTTTGAGATCCTACTAGAGTCTACCTCACCACTTTGCTCGTAAAATTGAAACCATTTTATTTTTAGTTTTCTTATATTACTATACAGTGGACTTACTTGATTCCAAAATTGATTTTCTTTATTTAAATCAAATTTTTTTTGGTACGGATTTTTTATATCCATATTAGAAATTTTATATAAATTACAAATTTTATTAATTCTATTATTCATTAGTACCTTCTAATAATTATCCTATATAATTAGGACTATTATATGAATAGAAAAATAAAATTAAAATATATTTACAAAATATCAACCAACAAGCCCTTGACTATGCGTCAAAAAATTTTGGGCAGTCTTTTAGGTTTAGGTACTGCTTTTGGTTTATCTCAAAATTTAGATAAAAAAGATACCGCCCCAGATGTTGAAGATATTGCAATTGAAAAAAATAAATATCCCCAGAGCTTTAACCTTGTAGATTATACGATTAGACCTGGAGATAATATTATGAATATATCTCTAAAACTATTTCCAGGTCATGCTGATAAAGCAAAAAAATATATATTAAAAATAAATAATTTAACAGAAGAAAGTGTTAAAAAATTAAAAATAGGACAGATTATAAAAATTCCTAGTAGTAAAAAAGAATTTGTTGATTTCTTTGATCTTGAAGAAAATCATCATTTATCTGCATCTGATAAAATTAAAGAATTTATAAAAAAAATAGAAACTTTGCATCCAATTCCAATTAAAGTTGAAAAAAATTCAAATATAAAAACTGTTGGCTATGGCCACAGATTAGATAGCCAAACCAAAATTGACGAATATGATGAAATTAAAAAACTTTTATTAGAGAGTGGCAGAGAAAATGGGGCCCTAACAGAATCAGATCCTATTGTATTAAGTTGGTTGGAAAAAGATATTAAAGAAGCAGAAAATAAGATTAAATTTAAATCTCTACCTGCACTAACTCAAAATCAATTTGATGCACTTGTCTCATTTGTTTTTAATCATGGCAAAGTTTTAGATATAAGAGAAGATTTAAAATCAGGTAATGTTTTAGCGGCAGCGGACAAAATTAAAAATCATCCTAGCATAAACATCGAAGGTCAGGCTGGACTAGCTGGCAGGAGAGCTAAGGAAGCAGAGATTTTTATGTCAAACTAATAATTTAAAAAATATTATTTTTAATAATATTAATTAAAAAAATTTATTTAAAATTAAAATTACTAATGTTTTTTTGTTTAAAATAATTTCATTATAACAGATTATAATGGAGGAAATATGTTTAATTTAATTGATCTTAAGTTAACACAACTTTATAAGTTTTTAATTAAAAAAAACTATTTACAGGAATCAGAAGAAATTAAATCTATAATAAAATTATCTACACTTTCGGGTCTAAAAACTCTTGGATTACAAGATAGTGCCGCCAAATTATTTAATGAGATTGTTGGAAATAAATGGGACTATGTGATAGCCAAGTGGTTTCTAGAATATTACTTATATGGAAATAAATTTTCCGAATATAGTGGAAGGTGGGGTCTTCCTGAAAAAGAGGATCCTGTTCAAAACTTAAAAGCTTTAAATGCAATTGATAAATTATTATCTAAAAATGTCAATGACAGAAAAAAATTCTGTCAAATAGATATTGATTGCAAAAATTTAAAAAATTGGATTGAAGCCCATGATTTAAGATTGGAATTAGCCTGGGAGGAAGAGATTCTAGAAGAGTGGTCAATAAGATATAATCGAGGTAACCCTATTATCCTTCCAGATGAATCTCTGAGTTCCTGGATGGAAGAGTTAAAAGATAATTTAACTAAAAAAATATCAGAATTTATAAAAACAGATTTTATGAAAGATTTAATGGAAAATAAAATTCTCTCGCCAGGTCAGGCAAAAGATAGATCTTTTTATGATGTCGAAAAAAATTGGTTAGAAACAAAAACACTATCTTTACCAATTATATTAGAATTTGATGACAAATGGAAATGGGTAAATGCTGGAGGTGGAAATTCTACTTGGGTTGCAAAAAATCTTAAAAACTGCGGCTCTGTAACCTGGGGCAACTTAAGAGCAACTCCTGAATCTAGAAAATATGCTGAAATGATAGTTCTAATGGATCCGCAGAATAAACCACATGGTTTGGTGACTTGGAATCCCAAATATGTTGATTACGATAATCTATCAAAGCCGCCCATAAGATTCTTAAGTCACATTGAGGGAGTGGGAAGTTCTCCATTAAAAGCAGAATATTATTCTTATTTTAGTCAATTAGTCAACTACTTACAGCCGGATCAAATATATATTCCTAATAAATCTCAACATAATATGGATGGAGAAGTCATTGACAATAAAAATCTTAAAAGTTTATTTGATCCTAGTTTTTTAACTGAATATTAATTCAGTTATTTTAAAGAAATTTTTAAGATTTTTATTTATTTTAAAAAGAAAAATCTTATATTATTTTTAATAAATAGTTCTAAAAAAATATTACCATTCCCATCTGATATAATAAGTTTTAACTTGTCCAGATCTAATTACCTTCAAGGGTGATGCACTAAGATCTAAATCATTAGCAAGCCAAGCAGTGCCCCTAGAATTTGGATCTCCATTTGAAAATATCATTGTAAAATTCCATACATAATATGATGAATCACGATCTATTTCCCATGTAATATTTACAATATCTTTTATCCATTCAAACTTTTCGTTGAGTATTTTTAGCATGCCTTTTCTAAATTCTTCCTTAGTAATTGGGCAGACACCACTATAACTGGATTCATGCATTAAATCAGGCATATCAGTACTTGTATCTTGTACTATATTTGGATTTTTTTTCAGTTCAAGAAACTGCTGATCATTAAAGCCGGCTATTTTTTTATTTTTTTTAGAATCAGAAGATCTTTGCTTTAAGAGGTAGGCAAATGTTTCATAATCATTAGCCATAGCCATAATAAAATCATCTAGACCTAAAGTTAATTCCTCTGATTCTTCTAAATTTTTATATAAATAATCTAAAAACTTTAAATATTTCATAATAATATCATATCCATGTTTTGCAATTTCTGTTGCATTTAAATTACATGGTGATTTAAACTTAGCAATAATTTTATTAGCCTGATCCATAACTTTAATTGGACAAGCTAGAGACTCATCAGAAAGTCCAACTGCTTTTTCCGCTGCAGCATCATAATCTTCTAAGATAGCTTCATAAATTCTGGTATACAAATCAGTATGATCCCCAGCAAATCCCTCTCCACCAGTTACATGGTGAGCACCATGGAACCATGCTTGCATGGCTCTTAAGTATGAAAGCATAATGGTAAGACTAGATAAAGAAACATTTTCTTTTATATCTAATTGTTTATCATCAGAATTTTCTATATCTTTGACAAATTCTGTCTCAGAAGAAGAGGTTTGAATAGACTTGGCCAGGTCCATAATATCATCTGCCTCCTCTTCATGATGAATCATCTTTAAATTTTTGGCTAATTTATATAAATTATTTTTCATATTATTTTCTTTATAAATATTTTTTAATTTAGTTGTTTTTATTTCTACTTCTAGAAATGATGGTTTATCACCATGGAAAATAGGCTCTAAAATATTATTTATTTTTTTATGTTTAAAAAACTCAATTTGTCTTAATCTTTTTTTAGCTGCCTTATGAGAATTATAAGTCCCCATGGGTTTTCCCTTTTCACTAAAAACAGTCCATCGACTTTGATTAGGATGTTTTTTTATTTTAGCAATTTTATCCATTACACTTACAGGGTCCTTTACATCCACATGAAGCGATGACATCTTTTTCATCACTGTAACGATATTGAGTTATGATTTTATCATAAATATTATCTATCATTAAATCTGCTTGAGCAATATAAGTTTCCATCCAGTCATCTACAGAGATATCTGATTTAAGCATAGATAAAATTATTGAACTTTTTTCAGAAATAGAAGCTAATTGTGATTCTAACATATAATTTTTATCATAAGATGAATCTTCTTCTTCTTCTTCTTCTTCCATTTTAATTTCTACATTTTTAATATGTGGTAAGATTTCATCTAATAATGATGCTTCTTCTTTTTCTCCAATCATATCTAAATGATCTGCCAGTTTAATTATTTCATTTAACATTTTTGCCTCACTAACTGTGGATTATAGAACTCCTCAGTTTTTTTTTGCTTTTGGTTTTTCATCATGTTTTTCGGTTTTTTCCTTAGCTTCTTCTTTTGACATTCCAGAAGCCTTCATTCTTGCCATCATGACATCTCTAAAATCACTATCTCCATCACCATCTTGATCTAATTCTTTTTTAGTTTTTTTTCCAGGGAATGGGTTTTTACCCTTCTTGGCTGATGGTGATTTCTTCTTTTTTGCTGCTATCTTCTGAAGAATTTGATCTAAAAAATCTGCTTCTTTATTGAGACCCTTTCTGTCTAATCTATCTGCTAATAAAACTAATTCTTTTAAAACGTCCATAACTATCTCCTTATTATATTATTCTATTATTAATAACATTCCAATTAATAATTTTCCAAATATTATTAATATATTTTTCTTTATCATGCTGGTAGTCTAATGACCAAGCATGCTCCCACCAATCTATTAAAAGAATAATATCTTTTTTAATTTGATGATTTTTAATTATTTTAATCTCGCCAGTTTTAGAAAGGTAGATCCATCCAGAACCTTGGATCTTCATAGCCTCTTCTTTTATTCTTTCTTTAAAATTTTCAAATGTTTGAAAATAATCCAAAATTAAATTTAAAGATTTTCCGGTTGGCTTATTAGAAGTTTTTGGAGACATTAATTGAGGAAAAAATAAATTATGTAAAAATGCACCGGCTTCATTAAACTCTGGATCTCCAATTCCATCATTATATTTAGAAACATATCCAGCTGCTAATTTAGAATAATGATATCTGATAGTCTCCTCAGACATAACTGGTTCCAATTCATTCATTTTAAAAGGTAATTTTTCTAAAAATATATTATTTTTAGATTTTGCAATTTTTAAAATAGTTTTTAAATTTTTAACTCTATTCATTTTATTCCATAAACTTAAGTAATAACATTACTGCTGCCATGGCAAATTGAATTACAGCAAAAATGGTAATAGATTGAATTTTAAATTTTTTAAGATCTTCTAATTGAGAAGAAATTTCTTTTAATTGAGTAGGGGTGGCTACCTCATCAACTTTTTCTTTCCATTTAATTAATTGATCCACTCTATCTTCTCTACCTTTCATTTCAATTAATTCTTTTTTAATATCTCCAATTTGTCCAGAAAGATTATCAATCTCTGTAGAGAGAGTTTGTAATTCTTTGAGCACTAATTTAGAATATTCATTCCATCCATTTTGAGAATCTCCAGCCATTAGTCCCTACTCCATGCTACAGAAATGATAGAGTTTATATTACCGTCCTCTGATCTTACTGGATTATTTGTACACTCAAATGTACTTCCATTTAAGTTCATTAAAGTTTTAGTATTTTTACCATCCATTGATTGCATACAGCTTATAATAAAGTCAGAATCTTTTTCAAAGAAATCTAATAAATTTCTTCCGGATAAATTTGGAACATTAGTTCCCAACTGACTAGTGATGCTCATATCTTTTGCTATTTTAATAGCAAATACTTTTAAAGGAAGATCTTCCACAATTTTTTTTAATAAAAAATGTTCTTCTTTTATTCTAGTATCTCTATCAGAAAGAGATTCACAAAGTTCTGAAATTTTTTTTAGATTATCTTTGCTTCTTCTCATTTTTATTCCTTAACTATTCTTCTTTTGCCAAGAAAGAAGACATATTACCATTAGAGTTATAACTAGAAACTATCATAATAGTAGACAAAGCATTTGTATCTGCTTCTGCATCTACTGCAGATGGATAAACAACAACTGTGCAAGCTATCATTCTACCTGACTGGTCATATTCTGGATCTTTAATTCTATGATTAAAATGAACTAATCCAGCAGTAATTCTAGTTAATAGTCCAAAAGTTCCATCTATTGAATGACTATTAACAGGTTCATCCCAAACCGCCGAAGCAATATCTTCTGAATTAATATTTGCATTATTTATTGTAACATTTATATATTCAGTAACTGGTTCAGTTGATTCTGTAATTTTTACTAAATATCTTGTATCTACAGATAAATCAATTGGAATTGTAGTATCATTAAAATCAAAAGTATATAATCCAGGCATTGAAACTGGATCTACAGGTGTCATATTAAAACTAAATGGTTCTCCAATCCAAATAAAACCATTCCAAAATTGATTTGCACTAAATCTTTTTATTGCAATGGTTGGAGTTAACCCGGTAATACCCGATCCAAATTTTACAACTTCTAAACTAAAACAAAAATCATTATTACTTTTTATTTCATATCTCATATTTCATTTCCTTTTTTTACTAATTTAATTAGTAAATATGAATAAATATTTATAGGAGACATTATGGCTTTTTCATATTCTGTAATAAAAGATGGCGATAGATTTGTAGAAGTTAAATGTATTAATACTGGCGGAACTGTATCTGCTACAAAAATTGTTGATGCAAGTACGTTAAATTACAGTAGTGTTTTAAATACAGAATTATTAAATTTAGTTAAAGTTTTTGTTGCAGCAGATCAAGATGAAAAAGTAGAAGCAAAAATTTTTTGGGCTGATAACCTTGGAGCTGCTACTGTTAATCCGGCTATTTTAATTGGCAATAGTTTGAGTGGTAATCATACTATTTCTGTTCCAAATGATGTTGTAGATAGTAATGGTGATATTTATTTTTCTAGTGAAGACAGTACTTATACTATCATTCTTACTTTTCAAAAGGTTCGTGGTTTTTATTCTTCAAAAGCTAAACCATGGAGTCCATGATTATTTTTAATTATCATGGATTTAAATTAAGGCTGGCCTCTATGTCTCTGTAGTCGATTTCCTTGTATGTAAGGAATAATCTCTAACTGCTCCTGTGGCCATACACCTGAAAGGGACGGTGGCGAAGATACTATCGGAACTCCAAAAACTTCTACAAATTCAGAAGCTAAACGTCCATAGTTTAGAGTTGGTTCTCCAAAGACTTCTACGAATTCTGATGCAAGAAGGGCCAAGGAACCTCCTAAATTAAACGTGCGCCAGCACGTAGGGTTATAGGGTCAGCGGCAGAAGTCCAAGCAGCACCTAGTGCAATAATTAAACTTGAGCTTTCATTGATACAAATTATTGGTATATAAATTTTCATATCTATATTTTTTACTCTATTTATAAAAATAAAAATTACCTGTTTTATATAATTATATAAATTTTTTTAATTCTATTTTTAATTTTAATAAAATTTTTTGTTTGTAATTTCTACTATGAGTAGAATATCTTTAGGATATTATATTAGATTATATCCTAGGAAAAACATGACACCTTTATCTTGTGCTTCTCTATCAGAGAAAAAACTTAGAAAATTTCATGGTGAGGAAATTTCTTATTCTGATTTTGTTAAATTAACAAAAGAATTAGAAAATGAAGGATTAAATTTATATATAGGCACAGATTCTCAAGAATTTTACGAGACTGTTACAGTTGTAACTTGTATTGCTTTTTATAAAGCAGGAGTTTCAAAGTCTTCTATTTTTTATTTTAAAGATAGAATCCCTAAAAAATCAGTACCAAATTTAAAGTCAAGAATGACAATGGAAGCTTTTCAAAGTGTTAATATTGCTATGGAAATGGGGGAAATCTATTCTGGTGAAATAGAAGTACATCTTGATATAGGTTCTAGTGAAAAAAGATCTAAAACATTTTTATTTAAAAATGAATTGGAACAACTAGTACAATCGCAAGGTTATAAATGTGAAGTTAAACCAAATAGTTGGGCTAGTAGTACTATTGCCGATAAATTAACTAAATCAAAATAATATATTAAAATATTTAAGATCTAAATATTTTAACTTTAAAAGTCTTCTTTCAATATATGGAAGATTTTTATTTTTTAAATTTATTAATTCATTTAAATTAAATCTAATTCCATAGAACTTTGTACTGTCTAAAGTTGTTTCTATTTTGTCAAAATTAGAACAAATTTCAAAAGAAAGTTCATCTTCATATTTTTCAAATATCTTAAAATAAGTTTCATAAGCAATATGTTTAAATAAACTTTTTTGTTTAGAATTATCTGAATGAATAGTTGCTTTTAATAAATTAACTTCTGCTATTTCATAATAATCTGATATAGATAATTTTGTTTCTTTTGGTATATAAATTGAATTATCTAAAGATTTAAAAATTAATTTTGATAAATAATCTATTATTATTAAATTAAAATGATACTCTAAATCAGATTGAATTTCATCTATAATAGTATTAATTTCTTGTTTTGTATTTTTAAGAATTTTCATAAATTTTTGGTAATTTTAAAATAATTTTTTTCTTATTGTTTAAATAACCAATCTTACCTTCTAAGGAAGGACCATTACATTCTATGAAATTATTTTCTGTAAAAGAAGATAAAGATACATGATTATAATTTGTAGAAATTACTATTTTTAAAAAATTATCTATAATTTTTTTACCAGAAGATGCTGCCCTACAAATTACTATTTGTATATCATCTTTATCTAGATAACCACAAACTTCTAATTGAACTTTATTTCCTAAATTTAATTTAGATAAATAATCTTCTAAAACTGTTTTGTTTAAAACTGATAAAACAGCAACGTCGGCACAAACATTTTTTAATAAATTTTTTTGTTTTTTAAGTTTAAACCAATTTTTTAATTTTTGTCTAGATTTTTTATCTAGAAAAATTCCAGTATATAAAATATTATATTTCATAATATATTATATTTTATTAATAGCAATTTTATTTTAAAATATTTTTACATTTAGGAAAATTAGAACAACCTAAAAATTTACCAAATTTACCATTTCTTTCTATCATTTTTCCTTTTTTACACTTTTGGCAGGTAACAGCATTTTCAGTATTTTTCTTTTCTGAAAAAATTGGATTACCATCTTCACCTACTTTAGCAGTAGTTTTGCAATCTGGATAAGATTTACATCCAAAAAACTTACCATTTTTTCCATCTCTTAAAATTAAGATATTAGAACATTCTGGACATTTATGTCCAGTTTCTACGGTTTTATCTTGAGTAGTATTTCCATCCATATCTCTGACTCCATCACACTCTGGCCATTTAATGCAACCTAAAAAAGCTCCATGTTTTGAAACTTTTTTTACCATATTAGATTTACACTTAGGACATTCTTTTTCCACAATAAAAGTGGGTGGCAAGTCTCCAGTTAAGGCTGTTTTAACTTGTGATTCTATATCTGAATAAAAATCAGATAAAATATTTTTATATATACTTTTTCCTTCTGCAATTTTATCTAAATTTTCTTCCATTTTAGAGGTAAAATTAGAATCTACAATTTTTGGAAAATTATGAGTTAAATAATCTGATACCATAATTCCAATTTCAGTGGCAGATAAAGAATTACCATTTCTTGTAATATAATCTCTTTCAGAGAGAGTGTCTAGAATAGAGGCATATGTGCTTGGTCTCCCTACTCCATCACTCTCTAGAATTTTAACAATAGAAGCATCTGTATGTCTTGGTTTTGGTTTTGTGAAATGCTGAGAAGATTTAATTTCTTTTATTTTAAGAGATTGACCATTAGAAAGGGGTGGAAGAGTTACATCTTCTTGTTTTTCTCCATAAACTTTTAAGAAGCCATTGAAGGTCATTGTGCTGCCATTCTTTTTCATATTATAAATATCTTTTCCATTTATTGCATCAATTTTAACTGCTATCTGATCAAATTGTGCATCTGCCATTTGTGATGCCATAAATCTAGATTCAATCAATGATAGAAGTCTTTTTTCATCTTTATCTAAGGCAGAGAGTGGTTGTTCATAAGTAGGCCTGATAGCTTCGTGTGCATCCTGAGCACCATCTTTAGCACCATATTTAATAACAGATGGAGAAAGATAATTTTTACCATATTGATCTTCAATTTTCTCTCTAAGCTCATCTATTTTCTTAGGATCAATTCTAACAGAATCGGTTCTATGATATGTGATCAAGCCTTGACTGAAAATAGATTGAGCTATATCCATAGTTTTTTTAGCACTCCAGCCAAAAGCACTACTAGCCGCCTGCTGTAGTGTACTGGTGGTAAACGGAGGATATGGTTTTCTAGTTCTTTTCTTACTAGAAATTTCTGAAATTTTAACTTCAGAAGATTTTTTAATTGCATCCTCTATTTTTTTAGCCTCAGATTTATTTGGAATCTGAAGATCTTTACCGTTTTTAGCAAAAATTTCTGCCTCAAAAGCCTCCTCAAACAAAGAGGACATGTTCCAATATTCTTCAGATTTAAAATTTTTAATTTCTTTTTCTCTATCTGAAATATATTTTAGAGCAACAGATTGAACTCTACCGGCACTAGTTCCAATTAATCCTTTATTCCACATAACTGGACTTACTTTAAAGCCCACCACTCTATCTGTGATTCTTCTAGCTTTTTGAGCCATAAAAAGATTTTCATCTAAAGTTCCTGGATTTTTAATTGCTTTTAAAACTACATCTTTTGTGATAGCATTAAATTTGACTCTATGCACAGTTTTACCATCTGGGATTAATTTTGATAAATGAAAAGCAATAGCCTCTCCCTCTCTATCTGGATCGGTTGCCAAATAAATAGTATCATGATTTTTAATCTCATTCTTTATATTTGCAATCACTTCTTTTTTATCAGGATTTGGCTTATATGCCACTTCAAAAGTTTCCAGGTCAACAATCCCAAGATCTTTTTTAGAAAGATCCATAATATGGCCTACAGATGCCATAATTTTATATTTGGTTCCAAGAATATCTTTTAATTTAGAAACTTTATTGGGCGACTCAATTAATACCAAAGCCATTATAACCTCATAAATATTGAAGGGGGCCTAAACCCCCTTATTGTTATATTATTGATGCAAGATTTCTTTTAACTCCTCTAAATCTAGAGGATCTAAAAGTGGGGCTAAATCCACTATAGGCACAAAAAAATTTATGTCTACAAGATATTTTTTCATCAAATATTCTAGGAATTGTTCTTTTTTTGCATCCCCATTTAATTTTGCTTTACTTATTAGCTGAAGAAAATTATCCTGCATTTTTCCCCCTTGAGAATTAGTGTCCCACTGGAAGATTATTTATTAACAGTTTTAGAATCTGTGCTTCCAAATCCTCCAGAGCCTCTTTCTGTATCTTCTAATTCTGATTCTATAAAATTACAATCTAATCTTTTTTTAAGAATTAATTGTGCTATTTTTGGTTTTCTTGCAATAATTAATTCAGCCAGAGCCATAATAGTTTGAGGTTTTAGACCAAATAAAGATACTATTCCATTTGGATAGGAAAATCTTTTTGCATCATCACCCATACTATGGTGATGAACTCTTGCACTTACTAAGATCTCTCCAGTATAAGATTCATCAATAACACCAACGGAATTAGCTAAACTAATGGGCAGTCCTGAGATGCTAGATCTTGGGAATAATTCAAAATAGTATCCAGATGGTGGCTGAACGGAGATTCCAGTTTTAAAATAAATAACGTCACCATCAATTTTTTCAACCCCTATAACTTGTAGGTCCCATCCAGAATCAGATGGGTGGCCTTTCTTTGGTGGGCTGGCCTTTTCAGATAAGAGTTTATATTTTACATTAACAGTATTTTTTTTCATTTATATCTCCGAGTTACACATATTGCTTGGTTAATTCCACTATACGAATAGCTAAACATATAGAGTACCATAAAGGTATATTTACTTTAAACAGGAAGGAGCCATTGGACAACAATAAAGAATCTTTCTATATTCAATTCAGTCTCGATGGATTAGTTAAGGTTCCAGAAAATATTAAAACAGAAACTATTGAAAAAATATCATTATTATTAACAGAATTATTAAAAATTGATGGTATGATTTCATCTAAAGAAAATTTAAATATTATTTCTGAATTTGAAGTTGCAGTATCAATTCTTAATAATGAAATATTACATTAACACCATTTTGCATATTTTAAAATAGCATTAATCATATTAAATTTAATTATATCAATATTAATTGATAATTTTAATTTTTTAGAAAGATTAATTCCCCTTCTCCAGGCTTCAACCTCTTCTATTAAAATAGAAGTTTTATATTTTCTAGAACTATTACCCCATTTAGTTCTAGTTTTATCCATATTTAAAACTCCTTCATTTTCAAAAATTTGAATATGACCACACTCATGTAATAATACACAAACTTGATATTCAATATCTCTTTTGTTAGAAATAGAAATAATTTTTGAAATTTTATCAACAGAATTATCCCCTTCTGGAGATATATCTACCATATAACCTTTTTCATTTGACCATACAATTAATTTTTCTAAATCATTTTTATAATCTGGATTTACCATGTATTTCTAAGTATTACTTGAGCTAAGTTGTTTTGTTTTGCAACTATAGTTCCAATATATAATACATCATTTGATATAACTATTTTTTTATTTAGAATAGTTATTTTGGTTCCAATTTTAAGATCTTGATTATTTTTAATCCAAAAACTTCCACTAGTAAGCAATGATTTATTTAAAACTAAACCTATTTGATTAGGTTTTTTATCTATTAATTTTTCTTGCCATCCATCTTCAATTAATTCTAATATAGTATAGTCTTCATAATCAAATTCTGAAATATTTATATTATTTTGATCTTGAATTTTAGATTCAATTAAATTAATTCTATCTTTTAAAGATAGAATTTTTCCAAAAAAATTAGATTCTAAAATTTTTTCTCCAATAGTTTCTTCAATTTTTAAAACAGCAGATCTTAAAGAGTTATAAGCAATAGCATGAATACTATGCTCTTGCAAGAGTGGAAGCTGAGAGTAACTATCTATTCTCTCTGGAAAAATACTTCCACCACGTTTCATTTTGGTTTAGTTCCAGGAATAGAAACTAATTTATTAACTCTTTCTTTCCTAACTTGTAGGGGTGTTTTTGAAGACCCCGGCTTAGAGGGAGCCTGTTTGGGAGCAGGCTGTTTGCCACCTTTTTGTGCTATTTGTTTTTTTCCACAACCGCAACCCATTATTCCTCCGATTTTTGTTTTTTTATTTTTTTTAATAATTTAGATGATACTATAGTTAAATATGCAATATCTATTGGTTTTCCTTTTTGCATTAATTTTAAAGAATTATTTGAAAGTTTTGCAGCTTCTAATGCATATTTAACTCTATCATCTTTTGTTTTTTTATATTCTTTAGATATTTTTTCTATAGTTTTATCATTAACACCATATAATACCATAGAAGGTCTGAGTCCTTCTATTAGGGCTTTTAACTCTCTAGACTCTTCCAAAGATATCTTTAATTCTGGATTAGAATTTTTTTTGCATTTTAATTCACAAGTTTTACAAGCCTCCAAAATTTGATTGTCCCATAATTGACATTTTAAAAAATTTTGCTCTGGCTCGGAAGCTTTTGTTATATTTTTTTCACAAGAGTAGATAACCTTACCCTCAACAACTTCCGCAGATGATTCACAATAAGAGCTTGACCTCATTTCTTTGGTCATTTTACAATTTTTAGAACAATCAAATTTCATGATATTTAATTATAAAATCTTGGCAGCGTAAGTTGCTAGTTTACTTCTTTCTCCCTTCAAAAGGGTAATGTGACTGGAAAGTTCAAAGTCTTTAAATTTTTCAGCAATAGCACCCAGGCCTGAAGTAGTTGAGTCTAAATGTGGTGCGTCAATTTGTTCCAAGTCTCCTAACATAATAAGTTTAGAACCTTCTCCCATTCTAGTTAATACTGCTTTGGCTTCCTGGTAAGTAATATTTTGTGCTTCATCCAAAATGAAAATTGTATTGGGCAAGCTTCTACCTCTAATATAAGATAAAGCTTCTACTTCAATGAATCCTTTTTCTAGCATTAGGTTAAAATAACTTTCGCCATTCTGAAAGACAATTTTAAAATTATCTACCATAGGCTGGATCCAGGGTTCCATTTTTTCATATTTAGTACCAGGTAGAAATCCTATATCACTAGAAAGTGATTGTACAGGTCTGGAAACTATTATTTTTTTATACTTTCCAGATTGTAACATATGAACTGCTGCAGCTACTGCTAATAGAGTTTTTCCGCATCCAGCCTTACCAGTCAAAGTCACCATATGGCAATCTGGATCAAGTAAAGCCTCTAGTGCAAAAGTCTGCTCTTTATTTCTAGGAGAGATACCTTGTACAGAAAAACCTTTATGATTTGTAAAAAATAACTTTTTAATTACACCATTTTTATTAACTGCTAAAGCACTTTGTTTTTCTGATTTTAAAACTAAAAATTCATTTGGATAAAATTCTTCATCCAAATTAATCAAACCTTGTTGATAGAATTCTTCCATCTGCTCCAAAGAAACATCTCTAACAGCAACACCGGTATAAGCTTCTTTTCTATCTATTTTAGCTTTTTCTTTACTATAATTTTCAGCAGGAATACCAAGGGCGTCACATTTTACCCTAAAATTGATGTCTCTTGATATAATAGAGACATCGGATCCGGCCTTTAATTCTTTATAGGCAACAGAAATAATTTTATTGTCATAAGTATTATCAAATCCAGATGGAAGAGCAGAAAGATCTGAGTCTAAACATACTCTAACTATTTGACCATTTTGTAATTTTACCCCTTCTTTTAATGATCCTTGCTGTCTTAACTCATCCAGAAAACGATTAATATATCTTGCAGCATTACCTCTAGAATCGTCTTTGGTTTTAAACGTATCCAACTCTTCTAGCACCTCTATTGGTAAAATAATTTCTTGATCTGGAAAACCATGAATTGAGTCTTCATGATAAAGTAATACTGAAGTGTCTAGAATAAATTTTTTCATTAAAAATCCTCTATATCTAATTGTTGATCAATTATTGACCAATATTGAATTGTTATTTTATTACATAACTGACCATTTTCAGTAATTAATTCAATTTCTGGTCCTGCCCACTCTCCAATCAACTCTCCTTCAAATTTGACTTTTAAAGCTTGTAGCTCTGTATAGTAAATTAATTCTAATTTACTTTTAATAAAAAAATCTAAAATTTTATCTTTTGGCATATTATCCAGAGCCAAAACATCAAAACCAATAAAAGAAAAAAGATCTCGCAACCAATTATCTCTAATAAGAGCTATATCTTGCTCATAATTGACACGATCTGTAAGAAGTGTAATTGATTGCATTTATCTTTCTTTACTTACCTAATCTTTTTAAAATAATAGAATATTTTTCTATTTTAAAAGGATAAGATTTAAAATCTTTAATTTATATAAATTATTATTTTATATTTTTGTCAAATAATTTTTATTCTTCAGTTAGACATAAAGAAATTGCTTTTGCTAAAGAAAAAGTTTGACTATAACGTTCATATGGATGACTACGAGAAACATATGAAACTTCTATAATTCCATTATAGTAATCTATATTTTCTTGCCATAAAAACTTCTCCGTGGAAGGATTAGTACCATTCTCAATGGATCTTCTTAGAGTTTCATTTATTAAAACTTCTTCTATAGCTCTTTGAAGCCAAAGAATTTCATTAATATCTGGTTTATTTATTTCAATTTTCATTATATAACCTTTATTACTTAGATTGGATTATATCCAATTTTATATTTTTTAAATATCCAGATCTATTATGGGGCAAGCTCCAATCCTGTTAGGAGTATCTCTACTTCGGTTGGAAGTGGTCCGATACTATTTATCGGAGATTGAGGATCCCAAGAATCCATGATCCAACCTCTTAAGCCGTCTTTTTCTCTTGTTGCAGCAGTTGAGATAGTTGGATCCTCCCATGCTTGGCGAACTAAAAAAATCAAACAGCCTATTGTAGCTGGATCAGTAAGATCTGGTAACAAGTCCTCCACTCGATGCCACCCATCGACAACTGTGTGTCCGGATTCCATTATTAGTGTTTTAGAAGGTGTTCTTTCCAAGACTTTAGGATCAGCAAGTTCAGTGTGGGCTCCTAGTCCTTCTACAAATCGTACTTGTACCCATTCATTTCGATGAGTTTTTCTCCAAGCAAGCATACCGGACATCCAAGTCCAATTTTTAAGTGACACTAGTCTTTTTGCTAGATCTAATTCTTTTTTATCCATTATCATAGTATATCCAACTATTTACAATATAATCATTTTTTACAATAATTACAACTTAATATTAAGATATTAAAAACTAAGCAGAAACAACTAGATTAGTTAAAGTAATGGTATTGCTTGGATCTGCTGCACTCCATGTTGCTGTGATGGTAAAAAGTTGAGAAGTAGTGGTATTTACCGTTGAAGTAGTTGGAACACCACCAGAGAGCACATTCATTGGTACTACTGCCAAGGTGGTTGCCATTCTAGTCATAGTTCCATTAGCCAAAATAGTTCCTGCGGCACCCGTACTTCTAACAGAAGCATTGACATCAAAAGCAAATGCTTTATTAGAATCAGCTACAGGCATTGTAATTGCCGTTGTATCAGCAATTATTACAGCACCAAGTTTAATTTGCAAACGAAGAGTTGGTGTTGAAGCTGTACATGAAAAATAACCTGTACCTGTAATACGAAGATTTCGACCAATTTTTAGGAAATTTGCGGGAAGGTTAAGCATACCAACACCGGCACCGGTGAGATTCGTCTCGGTTATGGTATTCGCCGCGGTCACCGAAGAGGTCTGAACCCAGGTATTCCCAGTGAAAAGCTGCGTCGGGACGTAGGTATCGAGGAAAGCAGGGTAATACGTCGGCAGTACGTCGAGAGTGCCTGTCCCGTTCGTGGTAAGGGCGATCGCAGAGCCACCAGGAGTCAAGGCAAGCTGGAAAGTGTTGGTAGTCGCAGCAACAACGAAATAGTCCGTGTTGACACTAATTCCTGTCGTGTTCACGATGCCTGAGAACCGAATAACGGATCCATTTGAGAACCCGTGATTAGTGCGGGTCACGATATCGCCCGCGTCCGTGAAGGTAACCGGGAAAGAGAGGTAGGCACCGCCAGCATACAACCAGTGTGAGGTATAGGCATCTATCCGTGCGAGTGGCATTGCGCTGGTTGTCGTCGTATAAAGCCGCGTCACCCCGAAGCGGGTGTTTGACACCCCAGCGTCATCGGTTGAGAGTGTGAAGGGCGTGCCTCCAAGTTGAATTCCCGCTCCGGTAAATGTCGCCTGAGCCATTGTGACGATCGTAGACCACATCGAGACTGCCGTGATAGAGGATGAGACTGAGGGAGTCTGCGAACCGTAGTCGGCGCCCGTCTGCGAGAGCGTGAATGCGTTAGTCCCGCCAGCTAGGATGGTCCAGTTCCCATCGATATTCTGAGCGCCGCTGGTCGAGTTCGCGATCGTGATGACCTGGCCCGTCACCCACTGACACGTCGAGCTCGTGACAACAGTTACAACGTTAGTTGTCCGCGAGAAAGAGGTTACAGTAGCGCCTGAATTGACTGTCGTGACCGCCTGCGAGTTCTCCCACCGCTGGACAGTGACGCCGGTAGCCAGGAATCCGGCATTGAAGCGCGAGTCGCGGGCGTACAATGCGCCGCCAGAACCGACAGCCGGGGCACCAGAGTAGACGACCCCGTCGTCGTGGACCACAAGCCCCTGCTGGTAGCATTGATTGAAAGACATATCGT
>Ga0214923_10003387_pt1 | contig 20000 bp, 23 predicted proteins | sample LL1510_MetaG_FD_177993 | JGI IMG/M metagenome (GOLD analysis project Ga0214923, IMG submission 177993) | Freshwater microbial communities from Lake Lanier, Atlanta, Georgia, United States - LL-1510 | ecosystem: Environmental > Aquatic > Freshwater > Lake | place: USA: Georgia | collected...
ATTGCAGATTGATTCTCTAATGATTGCAGATGATTCCTTTAATGATTGCAGACGATTGCTTTAATGATTGCAGATTGATTCTCTAATGATTGCAGATGATTCCTTTAATGATTGCAGACGATTGCTTTAATGATTGCAGATTGATTCTCTAATGATTGCAGATGATTCCTTTAATGATTGCAGACGATTGCTTAAATGATTGTCGAATGATTTTATTAATTTGGCTTACACAAAATTAAGAAATAAAAAATTGTAAAATCACTGTTCGTGATTCTATCATTTTATTATTTGGCTTGCGCAAAATTAAGAAATAAAAAATTGAACTTCAATCATCATATCACACATCTCTTAAAATATATCATAAAAATGTCTGTCTGGGTTGGTTATCCTGTTGATTATGAGCAATTGCTTAAATTATTTGATTTGAGAAAAGAACCTTGCAAATCATCATATCTTGAATTTATAAAAAATGAATTTACTGCTTTTGCAAGAAGGCACAGGAATAATGGTTTTACATTAAAACATATCAAAACAGAAACAGAAGATGTATTAAGAATTGAAAATGAAAAAAGTATTGACATGGGTGAAAAATATTATGGTTCATATAAATGGAACATTGTAGAATGGTTTGGATGTACAATAAAATTAGATCATAACAATAAGCAATATGTTGAATTTGATCGTGATAATTTTGGAACAATTACTGATGAAGAATACGAAGATTTTGTTGAAGGAGATCATTATAAATATCTTCAAACAATTGAATACGCAATTACTGATTTAACAACTTGTGTTTTTACAACTGACAAAGGACAAGTTATTATTGGAATTAATATTGAAGATAGATGTTTGCCAACAGACGAATTTATAGAACGTGTTAAAGATGCAAAAGAAACTATTAAAAGAGAATTATCATTTTTGGATCTATCAAAGATTGAAATTTATCCAGAACTTGAGGGACCGACATTTGAAGTTGAAAATCCAGACCCATATGTGATCACTACTTTTGTTTTGTAAGATTGCTATTCATATTTTTTTAATGTTATACAGAATAAACAAAAATAAAAAATTGAAATTACCAATATATGTTTATTTATCTATATGAATACAATAAAAATGCCTGTTTTCATTGGTTATTCTATTGGCAAAAATGATTTGTTAAAAGTGTTTGATTTAAGAAAAGATCCAATCAGAACAAATTATATTAAACACGTATTTGATAAATTTTCAGAAGTCGCGCAATACAAAAATTTAAAATTTACTCATGTCAAAGAATATAACATATTTAGAGTAGAAAAAACTGCAGCAACTGTTCCAAATGTGGTTATGGGTATGTATACGATGCATAAAGTATCTGCATTTAGAGATTTAGATTTTCTATTTGGTTGTAAAGTAGATGAAGACAAAAAATTACTTGAATTTGATTGCAATAACTTTTATAAAATTAGTGATGATGCTTATGAAGAATTTATTAGAACTACAATTATATGTGGTGTTGATTATATTTCCATAATTAAAAATATGTCTTTAGGAATAAATATAATTAAAAATGACACGGGACTGATGGTTGGATTATATTGTACTGCAAATAATGTTGATACAGAACAATTTATTACACATATTAAAAATATGAAAGATGTTGTTAAAAAACAATTATCAAAAATAAAAGTCCATATTGGCGAGTGTTCAAGTTTAAATAAAGTAGAAAATCCAGAACCAAAAGTCATAATTACATAATATTAATAAAAATTGTAAAATCGCTAAGGCGATCTTATAATTAAAAATTGAACTTGTCAAATATCTAAAAGTCTATATTATACAATATTACTTCACTCTATCTTACTTGATAAGACTTTTTACCAACAGCAAAAATGGAGAAATTACGTGTTATTGAAAGACAAGTTTTCTATTATCCGATTTTAGCTCTGTTATTTTTCATTTTGAAAGTAGCAGTTACAAATTATGATTCTATTAAGTATGAATTTGTGTTTTATGAGAAAGATCCACGATATGCATATCCAATCACAAATAACAGAATTACAGATACAACTTTATTATGTATTTCTTTTGTGCTTCCTATTGGCATTGCTCTTATTGCATTTGTGGTTAAGAAATTAACGCTTAGAAAAGACTATATTATTCTTATTCATATTATTTCCTCAATATGTCTTGCAATATTTACAACAATGGTTTTTACTGATGTTATCAAACATACTGTAAGTGAGTTGCGACCAAATGCATTTGTTCTGGGCAATTATGCGGGATGTGGTGAACAGGTTATGACATGCACTAATACTGACTTTGGTGTATTAGGAGATTATTCCAGATTTTATGGAAGTTCTACAAATGTTAAAGATGCCAGATCATCATTTTTGTCTGGTCATACATCTTATGCTTTTTGTACAGCAACAACCATAATTCACATGTCATCATACTTTCTTGGAAACCATCATTACATCATCTCAATTGCAAGTTATCTTGTTGCATCATACATTGGAATTACTAGAATTATTGAATATGAACACCACATTCATGACGTTGTTGCAGGAGTTATTTTAGGCGCAATGATTTCACAAGTCATTTGGACAGAAACAAAGAAGCAGTTGGTCAAAATCCATCAACAAAAGTATGCGCCTGCACAAAGTTTGAACATAACACCTCTTTAATATGTATTATTTATTGAAAAATTGAATATCATAATATATTGCAGGTATTTATTTATTACTATCACACATCAACAACAAGACAAGTGGTGATTCATGAAATAATAGTTAAAATGGAAGATGCTGTAATTCCTACTTTCCTAAGAGACAGTTTTGACACATTTATTGCTAATTGCAATAAAGAATATAGCAGATTAGTTACACAGTATCAAAGTGACATAACACATAAGATATCGAATGATGATTATACAGAACGTTATGGAGAAATCGAAGATTGTGAAGAAGTTCAATTATTTAAAAAAGAAATGCCAGAACGATGGTTAATACATAAGATTGAATGTAGGGCTGATAAGTATCCGGAGGATGCACGTGCGAAGGGCAATCATAGATTACAGCAAACAATTATTGATACTGTAATTATTGATAATTTTGGACAGTGTTATATGTCGCAACTGGATATAAATTACGTACGAAATGATCCCTACCCAACCTATGTAGAAAAAAGAACAATCAATCAAACTTTTTGTTTCACGAGAACAAATTATGTTGCATTGCCTAATGCTCTCATAAATTTGATAAAAAATGAGTATAAAACTAAATATTATAAAACATCAATACCATATTCTCATACTGATTACATAAATCCAACATCTATTACTGATGGAGATTTTATTAAATTAATTGTTGAAGTAGCAAAACATTATTCAGACAGATTTACAAAATACAAAAGTTTGTATGAAAGTGATAAATTGAAGGAATATCAAGAATGTGTAGAAAAAGAAACAGAACATAAAAAAATAATAAGCAAATTAAAAGATGATATAGAAATTCTAACAGCAAAAATAGAAAGTCAAGAGAAAATCATTACTGAAAAAACAGAAATGAATAATATATTAACACAAGAAGCAGGAAAAAATGTTGCAAAAATTGCTGAACTACAAAAACAAATTAATCAGCAAGTACACTTCATATATAATTATCAAAAGCATATAAAAGAATTAGAAACTCAACACCATTCTTGGAGAGAAACAACAAGAAGTTTAAATGTTAAAAGAGAAAAAGAATTAGTAGAAAAGAATGATAAATATGCAGACACAATAGTCAAATTGAATAATGAAATAAAATCACTCAAGAGACAGTTGGCTGATGCAATTAGTACAAAAAATTGAATATATAACATTTTGAAAAATAAAGTAATAATAATTAGTATATTTTTATAAAATGTCTAAAAAGGGTTATTCTTCTAATTATTCGCGCGGAATTCGTGCAGAAAACAGTGTTGCATCAACATACAAATCAAATGGATGGTCTGTAAAACAATCCCCAGGAAGTAGAGGTGCTGCAGATTTAACATGTACAAAAGGGGCAACAACACACTATGTTCAGGTAAAATCATCAGGAGTATCAAAACCATATATTTCATCGTCTGAAGTTGGAAGACTGAAATCAACTGCCACTCGCAACAATGCAACATCAGTCATTGCGACAGTCCAAAATGGGTCGCAGACAATCAGTTATGCGAAAACAGGTGGCTCTGTAAAATTATAATTTATTTATTCATATCAATCAAAATAATCTGTTATATTCTTAATCTCTTTTTTTACATATGTCTTCATAAATTCCTTATAACAATCATATGTGCATTTACAGTCATTCAAACTGTCATGCAATTGGTATGGTGGGTCTTTTTTGAAAAAGTGTCTATATAGCTCAATTAGCTTTGTACCCTTCAAATTGCCTTTTGTATTCAATAAACCAACCAATTTTTTAGTCTCTGACATAGTACAAAACACTTTTATATTGTCAATTCTTTTAATTGTTTCTTTCATCCTAAATTCTGCTAAATGAGTTTTAATAAATCTGATGTCAAAACCTACATTATGTCCAATTATTTCCACAATATTTTTATTAAATAACTCTCTTAATATAACTGCAAAATCAATTCTTCTTATGCCATGTTTAAAAGTATATTGTGACGATATTTTATGCATTCCTTCATTATATGCTTTATTTACCACATTGTCTTTACAATGAACAAATGTGTTGTATTCTTCAACTATTTCATTCTTTTCATTAAGCAACAAACCAGAAAACTGCAAAATGCAATCATTATATGATATACCAGTTGTTTCGGTGTCCATTATGAGTTTATATTTTTCTGTTTTCTCAACTTCCAATTTAGAATCAGTTATTCTGTCCATACCAAATTCCTTTTCATAAGTAGATTTACTTGACATTAAGAATTTTTCTTTTTCAATATTTTCTTTACCACCAAATTTCTTGTTAAATAAAACAGTAATCAGTTTGTCCAACTCAACAAAATCCATTTTTATTTGATATAATTCATTTGAGAAGATGTTATATAATAAATAAGTATTGACCAAAGTTGGAAATGTTTCAATATTACATTTTATATATTTCTTTAATACATCGTTGTGTTGACTAAGTGTTTTGATGTACATATAAACAGCAATTTGGATAAAATGCACATCAGTCAATTGTTCTACGCATTTGAATTCAAATAATCTATTTTTGTCAATACAATCATATCTTGCATTGATCATCATTTGACCGCATGTCCGAACACCAATGTAATCTCTGATAATTCTATCACTTGTTTCATATTTTGCATCTGGAGATATTATATCAGCCATTCTTGACACAAATATGTCTAGTTCATCTTGTTTAATCCAATTGAAGTCTTTAATTTGGAATTTTCTGTAATCCAAACCATTTTCTTTACAATATTCTTCTGTGGCAACTTTTAATAATTTTTTGATGTCTGCTGTTTTTCCCTCTTGTGTTAACTGAAAATACAATGGAACCGCAATACCAGTGATGTCAGATACTGCTTCAATTGTACCCAAATCTTCATTCTTTACTCTGTCCATCACTTTTACCATTTTGACTTCTGTATTTAATTTCTCTTTTTTAATCAGACTCATTGCTTTTGTAATTGTCTTATGATCTAAATGTCTGCATAAACTTGTTACACTGATTTTGGGACAATCATCTCTGGAGTCAATATTATTAATATTATCTAATTTGACTGATGTCAATTTGTATAATTTTTCTTTATCAATAAAATTAAAAGGTGTATTTTGATTATCATGCAATATAACTAACTTTTCTGTCGCTCGTGTCATTGCAACATAAATTGGATTTGGACATCTGTCTAATTTGTCTTCCTTATTATACAATTCAAAATAAGCATTATCAAAACAAAATAACATGACACATTTCCTTTCTAATCCTTTTGCTTGATGGAATGTCATAAAAGATATTTTCCCAATTAATTGTTCATCATCTACTTTTTCATCATCAGATCTTGGAATAAAAATTGGAATTTTATTTCTAGTACATATGTTTGCCAATAAATTAATTGGTGACTTTTCATCGTTATGTCTAATTGATGGAGATAAAATGAATATATCATCATACTTTACACCAGTCATCAATATTTTACTTAATACTTCAAATGGTTTGTCTGAAAATGTGTCACACTTAACATATTCTACCTTTTCACCTGATTTACATGTTTTAATTATATCTTCATGCAATACAACTTCATTGATGAATTGTGCAACTTCATTTGTCAATCTGTAAGATGTTGATAAAGGCAATCTAATCCATGGTTTTTTGTTTATTTGTTTGAGAACATTACAAGAATTTGTAAGATATCTTTTATCAGCTCCATTGTACGTATAAATGCATTGTCTTATGTCGCCAATTATACAAAAAATTGGTTGGAGATATTTATTATCTTTTATGATTCTACATAGAGTCCAAAAATAAAGATCTGTTATATCTTGTGCTTCATCGACAATAATAGTGTCAAATGAGAAATCTTTGAAATTACCAACATTTTGTTCTAACATATCTTTCATCATATTATCATTGTAACATAACCCATAATTGTTGTGTAAAAAAGAGTGATAATTATCAACAACTAAATTTTTTAACTTGAGTGAATCTGCTTTCTGTCTTGTTTCTGCTTTTAATCTTCTATTGTATGTCAACAATAATATTCTCCTATTTGGATACCTAAGTGCAATATGTAAAACTGTTGTTGTTTTGCCACTTCCTGCAACAGCATTTACCACAACATTATGTGTATCTAATTTATCAATTATATTTTTTTGTTCGTCAGATGCTTTTGGCAAATTATAAAAAGACATATGTATACTATATTATTATTTTTTTATGTAGGAAAAATAAATAAATTAATCTTTTTGACTGTGTTCTGCAATTTTAGTTTCAAGCAATCTAATTTTCTCATATAGTCTAAGTATTCCCTTTGATGTTAAATCCTTATACAGATTTAAATATTCGATAATATTTTGTCTATTTTTATGTGTTTTTGTGTCTTTGAAAATATAATCAGAATTGACCTTATTTGAAAAATCAAAATAAAACTTGACACGATCAATATTGTTTCTAATACTTATGATATCCTTAATAAATATATTATTGTGCTTATCATTGTATTTTTCAAGATCTTTATAAGCTTTGGTTTTCTTTTCTATCCATGCGACATGCTTATCTACTTGAGATGCCATTTTTGTCGTTGGTAGAAAGACAATATGTGGTAATAATATACAAATATATGTAGGTTTCTATGAATGATGAAATTCAATTTTTTTATGTCGCTTTTGCCATGTAAAAAATTGAAAAGTACAATACGTTGAACATCTAATATAATTAGATTTATACTACCATTTTAATACATACATCTCTTTGTGTGTATATTTGAAATGGATCTTTCTCCTGTCACAATGGAAGAACAAGTAGCCGACATCGCAGTTGAAACAAATAAAGAGCCTATTGACACACATGTTGATGAATCTACTGGTGTTGCAGAAACAAAGAAAGAACCCAATGTAGAAATGATTACCATTTGTGGCAAACAGTTTCCCATAGATACAACTGATTTAGATTTATCAAATATGAAGTTGACAGCAGTACCAGAAGAAATTAAGTCATTTAGGAATCTTTATTGGCTTAAACTTTCTGACAACAATATTGAAACTATTGATGAATCATCTTTTGAGGGATTATATAATTTACATTTTTTGATGCTTGAAAAGAATAAGTTAAAGGCTATTCCAAAGAATGCATTTAAGGATTTATACAATCTTCATATTTTGTATCTGTCGCAAAATGAAATTGCGCATGTCGATCAAGATGCATTTTTTAATTTAGCATCTTTGAAATCTCTATTCTTATCTGGGAATAAATTAGAATCTTTTGAAAACAATACATTTATACATATGCCACATCTTGAACTGCTAAATCTTAATAACAATTTGTTGACTCTTCAAAACAATGTATTTGAGGGACTATCCAACTTAAAAACATTATATCTTGCAATGAACAAATTAACATCTATCTCCGAATATTTTTTCGCGTCACTCAATAATTTAACGACGCTGGGTTTGAATTTTAATAATATTACATCTATCGAACCATTGTCATTTAAGAATTTAGGATATTTAAAAAATTTGACATTGTACAAAAATGAAGACTTGGTCACATTGCCAGATGACATGTTCGAAAATCTTGTAAATCTAGAATATTTAGACATTATGCCAACCAATTTAACATCAATCCCTCATTCCATCCTGAATTGCACAGGTTTAAAATATTTTTGTCATGATGATAAAATCGTATCTGATGGAGTTTTTGAGGCTGTTCTTAAAATGGTTGCACAGAACAATGAAGCAGGATCCCCGCGCAAACAAACTGAACAAACTGGCAATTCTGAAGTAGAATCGGACAATTGATTTTTTTGTTATATGTGACAAAAATATATATCATGCACTAAAAAGTATATAAAAGTAATATGACAAAAAATTGTGAAATATCCCTAGCGGGAATTTCATCATTTTTATTTGTGTTGATAAAAAAATTGTGAAATATCCCTAGCAGGATTTTCATCATTTTTTTATTTATATTTTTGTTTAAAGGCAAAAATATAAATAAAAAAATTGAACATCCAAACATCTAAAGTGCCTAGACTAATTATACGTATATCAACTTATATTATCACACTTCTTAATTCAACATTCCAAAATGGCTCTCTTAACAGTCTTTTTGCTAACTCTGTTGAGTTATGTTAATGCACAATCTGGCATGGCAACAATTTTTATGAATGTTCCAAATTGGGTACAGGCAAAAGTAGTTGCGACTGCGCGTGATGTATCAGACCCACATTCATCTAATTATGGAAAATATCTTACCTATCAACAAATGAAGCATTTGACTTTTGTAAATGAATCTGTTTATGTCGCAACTTTTCTTGACTCATATCCTGTTTTGTCATACAACTTCCATGGCGATAACTTTGAGGTGTTCGGTGACGAAGATGATGTTGTTACTATTCTTTCAAGTATTCCTGCAAATGTGTCGCAGTACATTTATTTTGTAGAAGGAATTGATGAAACACCATTGAAGAAGAATATTACAAGACACAATAGACCATCTAATTTGAACAGAAGAGTTGGTGACATTACGCCTGATTCTGGATTTGTCGGAAGGGAAACAATTTTGAGACTTCATAACATTTCTGGTCAATTGTCAGTTACAACAACAACTTCGATTGCTTTGATTGAGTTTGCTGATGGAGGATTTTATTTTCAAGATTACAATGATTCACTTAATTTGAATAATGTCAATTCTACGACAACGCCTGTTGTTATTGGCGGTGATGCGGAAGCAGGAACAGAATCAAGCTTGGATGTGGAAATGTCATCAATCACTGCTCAAAATGTGTCAATCATTTATATTAATTACAGTGGCAGTCAATGGATCGCAAGTTTTACTGCAAATATCAGTAACATGGTCAATCCACCAGATGTTTGTTCTGTTTCATACGGATGGTCTGTATATCAACAATGTATGATTACAACATGTGGATTTTTGACTAATGATCAGTATGTTGCATTGAGTGATTATTATTTTGCAAAGATTGCATTGAGAGGAGTAACTGTTGTTGTTTCATCTGGCGACTCAGGTGCTCCGTCACGATTTGATGCATCTTGTTCACTAGAACCAACCACACAGGCAGAATATCCAAGTGCATCTCCATTTGTGCTATCTGTTGGGGGTATGTTTGTTGTAAATGGAACAACAACATTTAATTCAACAACACCATTGTGTCAACAATTGAATTGTGCAAATGGAACAACTTTAAACCTTGTTCAAAATCAGTTTGTTGGATGGTGTTCTGGTTCTGGCTTTCCACCCAATTATGATGTCACAACAATTATGCCATTTCAAAACAGATTATTGGATCAATATATGAAGACTAATGTGAGTTTTCCAAAAGACTTTAATAGACAATCATTTTCGCGTCCTGATGTTGTTTCAGTTGCTCACAATTGTGCGACAGTCACAGACGGATTTGTTCAACCTGTTGACGGGACATCATGTTCAGCCCCAATTGTTGCCGGTATTATTGCTTTATTGAATGATAAGAGAATTAGAAATAATGAACCAAGACTTGGTTATGTCAATCCACTTTTGTACAAGATTCAAAGTGAAGATCCATCTGTATTTACAACTAATTATGTTGGGAACACAGCTTCATCTGAGGGTGGAGTATGTCCACCAGATTACGGATTTTATTCAGATGGTACAACAGCATTTTCGAATCCAACTGGATTAGGGAATATTAACTTTGGACTTTTGTATAGATATGTTTAAAAATAAAAATTGAAAATCAAATTATTTATTTATTACAATATTATTCTATTATTACACAATGGAAAATCCAATCATTGAACAACAAACAATGAATAACAACATCAATCCAATCATTGAACAACAAACAATGAATAACAACATCAATCCAATCATTGAACAACAAACAATGAATAACAACATCAATCCTGTTATTGAACAACAAACAATGAATAACAACATTAATCCTGTTATTGAACAACAAACAATGAATAACAACATCAATCCTGTTATTGAACAACAAACAATGAATAACAACATCAATCCTGTTATTGAACAACAAACAATGAATAATAGTTCATGTAAAGACTTCTGTGAACTTCTTTGTATAGAATGTTGTAGAGATCCAGTTGGCTGTTGTGAATTTTGTTGTGTGTGCGTTATTGTGCCAGCATGTCATGACTTATGTGATTATTGTAAGCATGAATCTTGTAAAAATTGCAGAATAGGCAGACCAACACAAACGAAAATGATGCCATCTACTTGTGGAGAAATATGCAATGAATGTAGTGCAATGTGGTGTTTCTGTTGTGATAAAGAATTATGTAATTGGAATCATCCAATCGAGTCAATGTTTTGCTGGTGTTTTGGTACAATAGGGGTCATTTATCAAACATGTACATGTGGGGACTGTTTTAGAAATGAAAGAATTAATAGATATATTAAAAAAAATAACATGACAAAACAATAATAGAAAAAATATCCCTAGCGGAAATTTTTATCATTTTATTTAAAAGGAACATAACCATAATTAAAAATTGTAAAAACATGGTAAGCATGTTTTTAGTCTTTTTAACATTGCTATTAGCGATTTTATCATTTTTTTATTTATAAATCGGTCTAAAGACCGATTTATAAATAAAAAAATTGAACATCCATTTATTCTAAATCTTCTATATTTTTGGCATATTACTTACATATCCCTCTTGCTTTTCTTGAAGGGTTTTCCGCGTCAAAATGGACTGTGCATCATTCGTAAAAATCAATTATGAATATTCCATTCAGTATGACGTCATGTTTCCTTTGTGGAAAGAATTTATTTCACGCTATGAAAAAGACATACACACGACATTTTTGCATTGCACATGTTGTCCAAATAGGTACAGATGTCAAAGACAGAAATCATGTGCATACATGAAACAATGTGTCATGCTTCTTCATAAAATATTTTATGGTCATGAGTGTATGTCTACTCAATATGAGACATTTGCCGATATCAAATCACTTGTTGCAAGAATCGAAAATTTACACATACAACTTTCAATAATCTATCGCGATCTTATAACATCGGGAAATTTGATGCCATTTCCAATGGAAATAAAGTCAAATTTGACAACATTTGATATATTTGGTTGTCATGATCCAATGAATTTATTTACTGATTAATAGCAATTGCATTCTCCATTACAACAATCTCCACTACAACAACAATCTCCAATGAAATCACAACATTTGCCAACATTATCAAAAAAACTACAATAACACATCCACCAGTCACAACCATTACAACATTGTGACTTTTGTTGTTGTAGCAATCTTTGATCCATTGCTATTTGTGCTGGTGCTGATTGTTCCATTGTGTATTACAATATGTATTCACATCTGTGTCTAAGATTTTAAGATTTCATTTTTTTACTTAATCATCGTCACAACAATCTCCATCTTCACAATCGTCACAATCATCATCACATTCACAATCATCGCCACAATCACAACATTCACAAATACACCAATTTGTATTCCAACATTTTTTCCAATAATTTTTCCAACATTGTGAAACATTACATTTACAACAGCAGCAATGACAATTGGATGATTTGGCAACTTCAACAACTTGTGGCAACGTTGTGATTGTCTGTTGTGTTGGAACTGATTCTTCCATTGTCTGTTGTGTTGGAACTGATTCTTCCATTGTCTGTTGTGTTGGAACTGACTCTTCCATTGTCTGTTGTGTTGCTAATTGTTCCATTATGTATGATTATTTTATATATAATTACAGTTTATTTATGTTTTTTTCAATTTTCAATGCATTGTCTACACTAGTTCTAAATTTATTATCAACAACATCAAATTCTTTTTCCAGTTCTGCAAGAGATTTTTTTGATAACTCAATTCTTTTTTGATTGTTTGTCACAAATTTGGCAATTTCGTCATCTGTATAATATAATTTAAATATGATCATTTCATGGATTATGTTTAATTCTGTAAATATTTTTTTGAATTCTTCAAATGACTCTTTTTTATTTGGCACATCATTCGTAATAATATGATCCTTATATCTATCAAAATAATGTTGAATTGTTTCTATTTTTCCTTCATATTTTATTTTTTTCTGATACATCTCATCTATTTTATTCGATTTTTCTTTTGATTCACAAATTCCCATAAATATACTTATAGAATTAATACATACTTTTAGACATAGTTATGGATAAAATGATAGAGTACACTAAATTTATTGAATATATTCCACAAGTTGTGGAATGTTTTCAATGCAAAGGAAATGCATATGATACATATTTTAAGCGATGTGTGCATTGTACGACATTAAAAAATATGCTAAAAGAATTTCAAAATGCAATAGCAAATAAACAAAATATTGATGATATGTACCAAACAATATGCCAATATTTATTTAAAGAAATTCTATATAATGCATATGTTAACACAATTAAATTTGCAAAGGGATATGTTATTTTAACACCAATGATAGAAACACGAATAAATGAATTTGAAAAACTGTTAAATGAAACAACATATTGGTCACTTGAATTTGAAAATAAATTTAGACATATATTTGAGTATGTTATTAATGAATTTCCAATACGAGATTATGTATATCAGTATCTTCATGAATATGAAACCATTTGGTTAGATACAGAACAAAGACGTGTATTTGCAGAATATGCACACAACAGATTAATAAAACAAGTTTATGAAGAAAAAAAAGAAGAAATAATAATTACAAAGAAACAAAAAACTAAATATGATTACTTCATTGACAAAATACAAGAGTATTGTAAATATTGTCATAATTGTAATAACAATAAATGTACGCATATTGCCTATATCTATGCACTCATAGGTGCATTAAAAGAAGAAACTAATGTGAACAATAAAAAACACACATACAGGGAATTGAAAAAACAGTTGTATATGTTAAATTTAAAGAAATATCAAACAGCAATTGATAAATATAGCACAATTGCATACACAAAATTACATCCATGCGAAATAATGACGGAAAAAATAGACAGATTAAATAATTTCAAAACAATTGTTGCAAAAGAAATTTGGTCGGATAAATTAGAAAAATGTTACAATGATATAGTTATAAATACTTTTGGCCATTCTTTGATAAAGAGTGTTGACATTTATATTGGAGATGTAAAATATCGCGGCGACCCGCCACCCAATCCATTATGGCTTCAAATGTGGAATGAACTAAATAATAAATCATAATGTGTTTATATTTCTTTTATAAAAATCTTTTTATTGTATATAGCAATGGAAAGTTTTGCAACTCAGACAACAGTTGACATAACTGACTTAGGGCTTACAAAAGGCGGGAAGTACAACATTCTTATAAATGGAACAAGAGGAAAAGGAAAAACAACTTTGATTAAAAATCTATTGACAGAATTACATGATGAAAATACTTCAATAACCATACATTCAAATGACACAGATTATCAAAGTTATGAAAACATGAAAGTAACCACTGAAAAAACATACACTAGAGAAATTATTGTATATGATTGTGTATCATTATATGATAATGAATTATTATACAATTTAGACAACCCAAATTTCACTGTAATTTTGGCAATACAATTTGCATCTATTGTCAAACCAGTAATAAGAAGCAGATTTACGCATGTTGCATTCTTTAATGATCAAAATAGAGGAACATTACAGCATTTATGGACAAATTATGCGTCATTTATAGAATTTAAATTATTTGCGCAAATAAAATTAAAATCTTATGAGTACTTATTTGTAACCATTAGAAATTCTGAATTAAAAATATGTCAAACAGACCCAACAAAATGTAATGGATTTTCATGTATTTATGTTCACAATTCGACATATCAACATAAAAATATAAAAACAGATGTGTTATATAAAGACCTGTTGGAAAAAGTAGATAAAACAATCAACGAATTAAAACAGATAAAAGATGGAATTCGTCTATTATGCCAACAAAATACAGCTTAAAAGGATGTTATGTAATCATAACAATGACAAAAAGAAAAAGTGATGACGATATTTTGACAGAGGTAAAAAGAATAAAGAATGAATATGATAATTTTATATCATTAATGTCAACAAATTTTTTGTGTTGTTACCAATGTAATAGTACAGAATGTTGTCATGTAAATGAATTTAAATTTGGCATACAGATGTTTAAAAGAATGATAACAAACGATATCATATGTAATAGTAATGAAAAAAAAGACCAATATGAATTATTAAGAAAATACGTTTATTCAGTGTTATTTGTGCCAAGATATGTATCAATGTTGAATGATATAAAATCTAATAAATATCATGGACAAGAACAAGATGTTGCACAATTTAGAGAAATGATGAAAGAAAATATATGGAGTGAAGATTTAGAACATATGTATTGCCAAATCACATGGAAAAGTTTATTAAATGCACATAAACCACTATTTTGGCAGAATGCATGTCATTCCATAAACATATCTGTTGAATTTAATTAAAGTTTATACAAATTTAAATTATTTTGTATAAACGCTTAAAAAAATATATTGCATATAGTTATTATGAATGAAGAACTTGTATACAATCCGATAAAAAAATGTAAATGCTCGACTGTATTGATATGTGGTGAAAATGCTGCAGATAGAAATATACTTATTAGACAAATGTTATGCGAATATTCAAAAGGCATGTACATATTTGATCCGGAAGAAAAAATTCCAACACGTATTGTTGTATTTACAAGACAGCCAGAAAGATATTCAGATTTAACACAACATATTTATTCTGAATTTAACAAAGAAATTGTTAATTTATTTGTGGAAGCAAATTTCACAATTTTTATTGTAGATATGTATTTACAGCAGCGTCAAATAAATGACCTTTTGAGAACATCAAATAACCCCTTTGCCATTATTTTGAGTATGGACTATTATCACTATACTGGATCATTATTATTAAGTACATTTGATACCATATTTTTATTGAAGACAGACAATGATTCTCAAGAGAAAATCATAAAAAATTTTGAGTGCAAAAATCCAGAGTGTCCATGTGAACAAAATAAGGTTATAAAAGACCTATGTGAAAAATTACATTGTGACAAGAATGATTATATTATGTTTAACAGAACTTCTTTAAACTGTGACATATACCATGGTAAAGTTCCAATTGTATTTAGAACAAAATTTAAGAATGAATTTAGAAACAACACTGAAGAATTGCGATCATTAGTCATCAAAAGAATGAATGAGTATAAAGAGATAATTAGACAGTTGGAAAAGGTAAAAGTGTGATTATTTTATTAATTTTATATTCATATTAAATTTATAGTTTAATATGAATCAAACATTAATGAACTGTATAGAAAAAGGTAAAAACAAACGTGTAATGGTATGTGGAAAAAAAGGATGTGGAAAGTCAGCATTAATAAAAAAAATGTTAGAAAATTACATTCTGACTGAAGAAACTGACAATGGAACTTCTTTGCTTGTATTCGATAATCATGCAAGATTTGGATATACATATGCAGAATTGTCAACTCCATTTGAAAATTATAATGGAAAACTAGTTGATATATTATGTGAATCTAAATCATACCCAATTGTAGTTTCAAATCTTTTATTAAAGGAAGACGATTTAAGCGATATAATAAAAACAAGGAATGTGCCATGCACAGTAATATTAGAAACTCAATTTCCGCATCGCGAAAATGTTTTACAAGGTAAATTAGATGATATTATTATTTTTTATTGTGATTTGTATTCCAAATTGGATTTTTTTAAATCTTTGAATTGCAAACGTGAGACCTGTTTGACTTGTAGTACAGGTGAATTACAAAAAATATTTTCTGATGTTGATAAAAAAAAATATATTCATTATCACAGAGGCGAAACATGTTGTGAAATAAACACAGGTATTTTTGATGTATATAATAAATTCAAGATAAATGATGAATTAAAAAAATCAATAGATGATGAAAGGAAAAATCGAGACGAGGGAAGATTTTCATTTGCAGACTATGGAAGTTATGAACAATATCCCTAACGGGAATTTTATCATTTTTATTTTTAAATATATGTCAAAAGACATATATTTAAAAATAAAAATTGTAAAATCGCTGGGTCGCGATTTTATCATTTTTTATTATTGATTTCATGTTAACACATGAAATCAATAATAAAAAATTGAAAATATAATATAATATCAAAATACATATCTTATATTATTATATCAACATAACATATGACTGACAATAAAACATTATCTGGCGGGAAGAAAGAAGAAGACAGGGATATTATTATTAAGAACGGCAAGACATATTATAATAACATGTTTTATGATATGAAGTTAAAAAAGTCTAATATAAAAAATGCAGGTCTAGGCGTATTTTCGCAAGTTAACATAGATAACAAAGTTGTTATTGGCGAGTATGATGGTAAATTAGTAAAGTCAACTGATAAATATAATGCTGATTATACAATGCAGATCACAGAAAAAATATATGTCGATGGGTCAAAATATCCTAGACCTTTTACATCAATGATTAATGATACATACAAAACAAATTTTAAACATAACTGTGAATTTGTAATTAGAGAAAAAAAACAAAAGGTTTTAATAAGAACAATTAGACCAATTAAAAAAGGGGATGAATTATATATTGATTATGGAGAAGAATATTGGACATCTAGAGAATAACAACATCAATATTAGATGTCTTTTTTATATTTTGTTGATGTAGAGATTTTTCGTTTTCAATTAATTTTCCTATGTATTTTCTATTATATATTATATCATCGACTTCTGGAGTGCCTTCAGTGATGTAATACATTTTTATATTTTTTTTAGACACACCTAACATTTTTGCAACTTTCCTTTTTAATTCTAGTCCTGTTGCCAAAGATGACATTTCAACAGTAAACATTTTTTTATTATGGCAAATATTTAGTTTACAGACATAGATATCAGTATAGTCTTTTATTATTGAATCATAATCATATAAATTTGTCTTGAGAACTTTCAGATTGAAATTATCTAGACTCATGTTATTTATTTGCTTTGTGATGGCTTCTTGAAAATTCATTATACATATGTTATATTAATGTTTTCTTATGCATATATTTGATTTTTCATTTTTTTAACTTTGTGTATCGACACACAATTAAAAATTGAAGAAGCAAATAAATAAATACCACAATTATAATATATAAAACAATAGCTGAACAGCAACAATCATTAGATGAAACAATGGAATTAGAATATAAATATAGTAGAAAGGCCAAACAATCAATATTTAACAGTGATGATATTGGTTCAGTCAGATATGGTGGTTCATTGCGATCCAATGAATATCCTGAGCTTACAACAGACACCCTTGCGCATAACACACATGTATATTTGACAGATGCAGATTTTATTGAAACAAAAGGCCAAAAGTTTAATGACGAATTGATAAATTATCTGGAAAAAAATTATGTATACAGAAGAGTAAATACAAAACATCCGCGACATGATGATTCATCATTTGCATGTGCATTTGAATACATAGTGCCGGTAACAAAAATCTTGCCATTGGCATCAACTCATAAGCAGACGTATTTTAAAATCAAAGATATCGTGAAATATGTTGATGCTGAAAAAATTAAAGGAGAAACTGTTGATTTAGAATATTGTTATCTTCTCAAGAACGACAAGTTATATAAATATGGCAAATTAATTCCAGACAAAATAACATTTGATGATGAATCAATAAAATTATTCAATATAGCATGTTACGAGACAGGATGTAACATAGTAAGAAATGCAAATATATTCTACACACCTCACAAATATTTTTATAGTAATAATATTACAAGTGGTACATACATAAGTGATGATTTTGAAATACATTTAGAAAAACCATCATATGTTAATCATATTGCGACAATGGCTGAACCATATATTCAAGTATATAAAATTGCAAAAAGCCATAATATTGTGAAAAAAACCATGTCGTCAAATATTGTAAAATATGAAGAAATGAATGGAAAAGATTACAGATATGATATGGTATCTGTTGTCTATCCAGAAAGACTATCATGGGTTGAAGATTTTGAATTATTATATAAAGATATGAAAACAAAAAAATGGAGATCACTTGGAAAATTTGTTGGCAATATAAATGCATGTGACATTAAATTAAATAGTTTTAATATGGTTTATACAGATAGATTTTGGGTCATTCCATTATCAATACACAATGGTGATACATGTGATGCTAGAAGTATGAAAGTCGCTCTGTTTGGATTATCAACTGATAAAATTGAACAACATATGCATTACAAAAAATACATATTTCATATAAAAGCAACAAAGAAACTTGCAAAAAAGGCAGAAATGTTAAGGAAGAAGAACCTCTATTTAGATATTTTAAATAAATATAATCATGAAACTCAGAAAAATAAGCAAAATAAGCACTATCTTGACCACCATAGAAAGGCAAATGGAAGAGTAAATAAATATCCTGCTTATAATGAATGGAAATACGAACAAAAACATATTTTTGAAGATGATTATGATGAATAGCAAAATAAAAAATTGAAAAAAATGAAAAGTTTAATTAAAGAATTAAATAACATAATTATAATATATAGTAACAATGTCACTGTACAAACACAACAACGCAACAGATTTAGAATTAGATTATAAACATAGCAGAAAAATAAAACAATCAATATTTAACAGTGATGATGCAGCTTTATTTAAATATAATGGAACCAATTATAACTATTATATTGACACTCGTACTAAACTTTCAACAGAAACTTTACCTAGTGACACACATGTATATGTGACAGAAGTAGATTCATGTAACATAAAAGGACAAAAATACAATGATGTGCTAATAGATTATTTTGAAAAAAATTGTGTTGATAAAAAAGTGAATACAAAAAAATCACGATATGACCATTCAACAAATGCATTAACATTTGAATACATAGTGCCGGTAACAAAAATTTTGCCCAAACTATTAGACCGAAAAAGTATTTAAAAGTATTTAAAAGTATTTAAAAGTATTTAAAAGTATTTAAAAGTATTTAAAAGTATTTAAAAGTATTTAACTTTACCATATATATATGAAGTCCAAAGATGTTTTAAGAATTTTGGGTATTTCTAGAGTCACTTTATGGTCTTATGTCAAATCCGGTAAAATTAAAGTTACTAAACTTTCTAATGGTTTTTATGATTATGATGATAAATCCGTTTACGACTGTGCCGGAAAAAAAAATAAAGTTAACGTTATTTATGCAAGAGTTTCTACCTATAAACAAAAAGATGATTTGAAAAGACAAGTTCAGCTTCTTAATAAATATTGTCTAGCCAATAAAA
>Ga0214923_10003389_pt1 | contig 19999 bp, 48 predicted proteins | sample LL1510_MetaG_FD_177993 | JGI IMG/M metagenome (GOLD analysis project Ga0214923, IMG submission 177993) | Freshwater microbial communities from Lake Lanier, Atlanta, Georgia, United States - LL-1510 | ecosystem: Environmental > Aquatic > Freshwater > Lake | place: USA: Georgia | collected...
ATTGCTCTATAACTCAATTGGCAGAGTGCCTGACTGTTAATCAGGGAGTTCTTGGTTCGAGTCCAAGTGGAGCAGCGGATAGATGATGCACACTATGGAGTCACCCAGAGTACTGGGCATATAAGCCCTCCAATGCTTCTCTCTATCAAGTAATCTGTTTCGGCAGTTGGGATGCTCTAGGGCTACCCCACTTGCAAGAACTGTTGGAAATAGATTACGTTTGTCTCTATGGCTCAGTGGTTAGAGCACTCGGTTGTCAGCCGAGGGGTCGTGGGTTCAAGTCCCACTAGAGACGCTGTGAGTGATTGGTCCCTCGTCACTCTGGTAACTACGGATAGTATTTCGTTGCTATCGCAAGGGACATGCCACCTTAACTCAGCGGTAGAGTGCCATACTTGTAATATGGAGGTCAACAGTTCAAATCTGTTAGGTGGCTCCAAATGTCAGTGGTATAATAGAATTACTATGACATAATCATAGAATACATCTTGAAAGGAAGTATTAATATGCCAGAAGCAATTTATAAAGAACCATTTCCTAAAGCAAAGCGTGGAGATGGGTTCAAGAACATGGCTAGTTACCGCAAGCACCCACACCGTGGTGTAGACTGGTCAGTTCCTTCACACAGCCCAATTAAGGCTATTACTGGTGGAACAGTCATGGAAACCAAGTGGACTGATGTTCTAGGAAATATCCTAATTCAATCAACCTATGATGGTCACTTCATTCTATATGCACACTTGGCAAAGCCATCTCCGCTAAAGCAGGGAGACAAGGTTGAAGCAGGTGTTACTGTAGTTGGTGAAGTTGGTGGTGGCAAAGACACACCTAGCGGTACCGCAAGTACTGGGGCACATTTGCACGTCACTTATGGAACAGTTAAGGATTTGGTATCTGCTGATATCTCTAAACTTGCTGACCTATTTGCAAAACTAGACGGAAAGTAAAATGCCAGAATACACCTTTAAATGCCCAACATGTAGCAAGATTGATAAAGAGACCAGAACTTTTGAAGATGCTGGAAAAGAATTTTTATGCAAAACTTGCAACACACCAATGAACAAGGTATATTCTATTGGTGCAGTTAAGTTTAATGGTGGAGGATTTTACTCAAATGATAAATAACCTAATTGAACAAATAAATAGCACAGATACACTATCTGCATTTGATAGATGTGATGCTTGTGGCTCACAGGCTTATGTTCAAGCATTAGGAACAACAGGCGATTTGCTTTTCTGTGCCCATCACTACGAAGGTATTCTGAATAATGAGAAGGCACAGGAAGCAATGAACCAATTTGCTTATCAGATAAATGATTTTAGGGAGTTGTTGAATGACAAACGATAGTATTTTTAGATATAATGAAACATTTTATGGTGGTACAGAAATAATGGCAAGAGGATTTATTGCAAATATATTGCCAGAAATGAAAAATATACAAAAATATCATTGTGTCATTTTGCCAGGACATTTTCCAGATTTAAGAACTTGGGGAACAGACGGTAAAGAAACTATTTTGTGGATACATAATACAATTAGTCAATTTAGACCAGAACTAAAACAAGTTTTACAGAATAAATTAATTAAAAACAGCATTAAATATATAGTAAGCGTTTCTGAATACGCTAAAAAAGAAATAGCAAAAGATTTAGATTTTGATTTAAATAAAATAATTGTTATTCCAAATGCAATTAATTCTATTATTCCAGTTTCGCAAAAATTTGAAGATATCAATAAGGTAAAACTTATTCATGCTTCCAATAAAGACCGTGGGTTGGACATATTACTAAAAACAATTCCACTAGTTGATGAAGATTTTGAAATAAATATATTCAATAATTTTTATCCAGATTTACCACATGGATTTGACCCTAAAGTAATTGATGACCCTAGAATAAATTTTTATGGACAGACTCCACGAAAAACAGTGTATAGATTTATGGCAGAAGCACATGTACATGCTTATCCATCAATTTATCCAGAAACATCTTGTTTAACACAAATGGAAGCCTTATCTGCTGGATGTTATTCTGTTCATACAGACCTTGGGGCACTACCAGAAACATCTATGGGGCATGGAACTATGATTCCATTTGCGGACCTTACACCAGAACGGTATGCAGAAGAACTAACTAAGGCTATTAGAAGTATCAAAACTAATGGTTACGACTATTCTAAACAAAAAGCAGACATTGATGCCACATTTTCTTGGCAAAAAGCAAAAGAAAACTGGCTTAAATTTGATGAATCCATATAGTATAATTAAATAGGTGATGATTATGGAATTCATGCTTGGGTCTATTTTTACCCTAGTTATTGTGGGCATTTTTGGTACTCTTATGAAAAGACAACCTGCCATAGAAAAAAACTTTAAACCAAACTTTGGTCAATCCTATTTAAATGAATTAATTAGACATAATGAGATACAGCGTTATATAAAGGAAAAGAAAGCCGCAGAACACAATCAATCATATAACCACTTTAAGGAAAATGTTTTGACTCGCATTATCTCTATTGACGGTATGGCATATTGGATTGAAAAGAATGCCTTGTATCAGGCAGAAATATTTAATAAAAAAATTCTAGACAATACTAAAAAAATAGTTGACACGCACAGCATGGATAGTGTAGAATTAGATAAGATACAATTTATTGTAAGTAAACTAACAGAAGGAAAAAGTTATGATAGTGGCAGTACAGGGGACATCTAATTTTAACGATTACAATGTATTCCTAAGAGCAATGGGGGTGGCTTTGTCAAGCCTACCCGAAGGAGATACTGATTTCATTATTGCTTCTGCTGGTCCGCTTAGAATAAACCAGATGGCAACAGAGTTTTCAAATGTTTCTGAACGAGGACTTAAAGCCAGGGGTATCAAAAATAAAGTAATTAAAGTTCCACCAACCTGGATTAAAGATAATATTCACAGTATTGGATACTTTGCTTACTTTAGTAAACCAAAAGAACCAGTTTCATCATTAGTTGATTTGGCAGAAGCCAAAGATGTTGAAGTTGGAGTATATCGTTATTAAACGAAAGGGTGATTATGTTAATTAAATCACTAGAGAAGATGGAAGCAATTGTAGAAAACAATAAGTTTCTATCGTGGGATGGCTGGACAGTTGTAGAACTGAGAAAGTCTGATATGGCTTGGATGAAACCGAATGCCAAATTCATCAAGGGTGAGTGGTTTACTGCTAACCGCTTTGATGTAAATGAGGATGGCTGGAACATACCTGCCAATTTGGTGAAGAAGAATGCCAAATGAAAATTGGAAAGATGAAGCCATCTGTAAAGGTGACGATATAAATCTATTCTTTGATACTTATGAAGAAGATGTATCGGTAAGAAAAGAAATAGATTCACTATGCTCCATTTGTCCTGTTGCTAGAACTTGTTTTGCAACTGGTGTAACACAAAAGGCTTATGGAGTTTGGGGCGGTATTTACCTAGAAAAAGGTAAGATATCTAGAGAATTTAATAAGCATAAAACAAAAGAAGACTGGGGAAATACTTGGTCAGATTTAACAATAGATAAGGAATTTTGATGTATACGTTAGAAATGGCAACAGCCTTTAAAGAAATTATTGCACCAAAGAATTTTGGCGTTGTATTGTACGATGCAGATAATTTCATTACATTGGTTATAGACCCTAAAGATATAGAAGGTCTATCTAAAGAAGAGATGGAACCAATAGTAAAATATATTAATGATGTTAAAAAAACATTGGAAAATCTTGGTGCAGTTGTATTTGTAGTTAGGGATTCGGTCAATGAATAATTGGATAGAGATAATCGTAATAGCATTTTTAATTTTTACAGTATTTTATTTTGTTTATAGAAACTTTAAAATAAAAAGAAATTTTGCCATCCTTGCTCAAATGCACATGCAAGTACTTTCAGATGCAGGAATGCTTGAAAGAAAAGTCAAAGAACTTTATCAAGAAATAGAGAATCTAAAATTGCAAGAGACAGATGGATTTTTAAAATTTGTTTCAGATTCTCGTGACTGGGCTTTCAGTTATATTGAAGAAGTTCAAAAAGCACTTGCTGAATTTGATGAAAAGGTTGAACCTGAATTTCAGTGGGTTAAAACATTTGGAATGGTTTTAGGTGATACAGCCCATACAGATATTCTAAAAAGAATTTCTGAAGCATACGACAAACTAAAGTTAGTCTTGCCTAAGAATAATGAAACGCCTAATAACTAGGCACTAAATAAGGAGAAACAAAATGAGTACAACTCAACTAAAGGCACTGCTTGCATCATATTTGCGTAGCATCCTATCTGCTGTAGCCGCACTATACTTGGCTGGCGTTACAGACCCAAAGACCCTTGCTTGGTCATTGGTTGCTGCATTGCTACCAGTTGCAGTTAGAGCAGTAAATCCAAAGGACAAGGCATTCGGCATTGTTCCATCTGCTGAAGTTGTAGCAGAGGCTCTTAAAGATGTTAAGACAGTTAAGGCTCCAGTTAAGTCTGTAAAGACTTCTGCAAAGTCAACTGTTAAAACTGAAACAAAGCCAGCAACAAAGAAGACTACTACAAAGAAGTAATCTTAATAAGCATTAGAGGGCAGGTTGCAAAATCTGTCCTTTTTTGCTATAATATATATGTACCTGCCAAATTGGGGGTACAAAATAACTCGCTTAACAAGGAGATGATATAAATGGTAATCTATACAGACCCATTTGCAACACTTGCTCAGGAATTTGAGAAGATGATTGCAACACCAGCCATCCATAAGGTTGGCTCTACATACCCACCATACAATGTAATTCATTCAGAAAGTAAGAACGAATGGTATATTGAATTCGCACTTGCTGGATTTGAAAAGGATGACGTTACAATTACAACAGACAAGAATGTTTTGACTGTTGCTGGTGAAACAAAAGAAGACAAAGAACTACCAGAGGATATTCGTTATATCTACAAGGGTATTGCTGGTCGTAAGTTCACTCGTTCTTTTACCCTGCCAGAATACGCTGAGGTCGCTAAGGCTGAACTGAAGCACGGTATTCTGACTATTGATTTAGTTATCAATGTTCCAGAGGAAAAGAAGCCTAAGACTATTACTATTAAGTAAGTCGGAAGTCCTGGGCATGACGATAAACTGCCCATCTACTAGATATGGTATAATGATTAGATGGAACAATTACTATCAGCACTAAGACTGCTATTGGCGAACAATATCGCTATTAAATTTAAAGCACACGGATATCACTGGAATGTGGAATCAGATGATTTTGCACAATTGCACGAATTCTTTGGAGAGATTTATCAGGACTATGATGGTGCCACAGACACTTATGCGGAATGGTTACGCATGTTAAAGTCATATGCCCCATATAGACTTGTAGATTTCTTTGACCTAATGAATATTAGCGAACCAGTTATTGTTGGAGACCCAGAGCCAATGATTGAAGATTTATATAACACAATTGAAAAGCATATTGAAGAACTTATTGTTGTTGGTGAAATGGCTAACAATGAAAAACAGTTTGGTTTGGCAAACTTCCTTGCTGACCGTCAGACTGCATCACAAAAGATTTGCTGGCAACTTCGTGCAAGCATGGAAACAGAAATGGAGATGGAAGACTAATGCCTTATTCAGTAGGAGCACAAGGCTCAAATGGATGCTCAGGTTATCCAGTAGTAAAAGAGGGTGGCAAAGTAATGGGATGCCACAAGACAGAAGCAGAAGCAACAGCACAGGTTCGTGCTTTGTACGCTGCAGAAGCAGATAAGGCAGACAATAATGTTAATCCATCATCAACGCCTGACCCAACATATCCAAACATCGGTGTTAAGACACCATCTGGAATGAAAACTGCACCACAGCAAAAGGGTAAAATGAAAATTCGTAAACCAAAAAGAAAATTGGGTGGTGGCAATGGTGCAAATGCATCTGGTGCATTCTCTACAAGTGGCACAGCAATTAGTGCTATGTATAAGGGTGAAGGAATTGTAGAGGGAGATTTTGTTAGGGGTATGACAACCGAAGGAATGGTTGTTGGTATGGTTGAGCATGTTATGACTGAGGGTGGCGTGTATGGTATTCCAGGCACAGAGTATGCTATCCAATCTACACCAGAAAATCCAGCAATGGCTGTAAGAGTTTTTGAGCAAGACGAAGAAATCTGGGAAGCAACAGCATATTCAATTGGTATGTTAATGTCTGACGCAGAAAAAATTCCAGACCTTGAAATGGAATTTGAAGAAGAAGATGACGAGATGGAAGACGATGTAGAAAAGGCTGGATATGCTCCAACTGCTGGAATGAAGGCTGCTGCTGCTCGTGCTATACGTTGGAAAGAACAGGGCAAGGCTACAGGTGCAGGAACTCCAGTTGGTTGGGGTAGAGCAAGAGATATTGTAGCAGGTCGTTCACTATCATTAAGCGTGGTCAAACGAATGTATTCCTTCTTCTCCAGACATGAGGTAGACAAAAAGGGTAAGGACTTTAATAACACAAGCAATCCTAGCAACGGAAGAATTATGTGGGACGCTTGGGGCGGTGATGCAGGTTTCTCATGGAGTCGTGCAATCGTAAATAGAGAATCCGATAAGGCTTTGTTTGCTGATTTTGGTAAAGATTATTCTAGACATGAAACAATTATGTCTAAGGGTGCAGGTGTAGGAGATATGGTTTCTTGGAATTCTTCTGGCGGTACAGCAACAGGTAAGATTACCAGGATTATTACTAATGGTAAATACAATGTGCCTAATTCAGATTTTACAGTAACAGGAACTCCTGACGAACCTGCCGCAGTTGTTAGGGTATATCAAGACGGTAAGCCAACAGATACACTTGTTGGACATAAGTTATCTAGTTTAAGAAAGAAGTAAATGAGAGAGTTAATTCATTTTAGTGCAGTTTGGTGTCAACCATGCAAACAGATGCAGCCAGTGTTAGATAAGTTTCTTAGTGATAATCCTGACATTATTTATACTAAGTATGATGCTGACAAAGATGTAAGCGTTTTCCAGGAACATGCCATTACTGGCGTTCCAGCCTTTATCGCCATTGTAGATGGCAAGGAAGTTTTCCACAAGGGCATACTCACAGAAGGCAAATTAGCCATCCTTCTTGACAAATAGCCATTTTACCTGTAAAATAGACATATGAGAAAACTATTTACAAGCAAGTATGAAAATGGCTACAACGCAGGTTGGGCAGAAGGATTTAGAGTGGGTAGCAAGAAAGCAATAAATGAGCAGCGTAAGGTAATTATTGCTGCACTTCAAAAGGATATAAGTAAAAATAAAGAGCATTATGCTCCAGGAGTTTTGGCTGGAATTAAACAGGCAATCGAGATAGTTAGGAAGCACAGATGATTAAATCAGTAAAAGTTGGACCACAAAAATTTGATATAGTTCAGCGTGACCCAAAAGAAGATGGTATGCTTGACGATGGGGCATATGGATATACACTTGACCGTAGAAATCTAATCGTTGTTAGTTCGGAACTTGCTGGCGGTAAGGAAAAGATTACTCTACTTCACGAAATTCTACATGCTATTAGAATGAATAATGACGGTATGCCAAGACCAAGTAGAGAAGATGACTTCGAATGTTGGGAGCACTACTTTATTGCTATGTATGAAACTGGATTGCTGGCGGTATTCAAAGACAATCCAAAATTAGTAGAATGGTTGTTAAATGACCAAACATCTAAGTAATAAAACAATTGTTTTATTGGTAATACTTACAATAATTGGAAGTGTTACAGCAATAACATGGATGTTGCTTCATCCAAATGTTTATAGCAATAATTGTTGGGATAAATATCAAACAGAGCAAGAAGCAATTATGCATTGCGAGGGAGAGAACTAATGGAACATGACCTATTAGAAGTAGTGTTTGGAATAAATCATATCATTGCTGAATTCTTTTGGAATGCAGTATTTGCACTTGGCGTATACCTATTTACAAAGGCTAGAACGCTTCGCAAGATTCACAAATATGTGGATGACAAGCACGGAATAGAACATAAGGAGTACTAATGCAAAAAGAAACAGAAGTAACACCAGCAGTAATAGAAAAACTAATGGAACAGTCACCATTTGAAAAGGCTGTATCAAGTAAATACATTGAAGCAGAAAGACTATTGCTTCGTAAACACATGGATTATGGACCAAAGAATATTTCTGGTAGTCCAGGAGGAGCATTGAATGGACTTAGAGTACGCATCCATGACAAGTTGGCTCGCATTAACAATCTTTATGATTCTGGTGCTACCCCCGAAAATGAAAGTCTTAGGGATTCTTTTCTTGACATGGCAAACTATGCAATTATTGCATTACTTGTCTTAGACGATGAGTGGGATAAATAGGGTATAATATATATATGAGTAATCAAACAGAATGGGATATTCAGGGTGGAAACTTTAACAAGCGTGTTGAGTTTCCCGAAACAATTAAACAGGAAGAACCTGTTGAGCAACCTATACTAAAAAAGAAATCCAAGCGTATCAATCCAGATGCCTTGCCAGTTCTTTATACTGCTGTTGCCCTTGTGTCACTATTGATGGTTACATCCTTTACTGTTTCTTTTAGCGGTATTTATGAAGTGTCTGCATGGACAGGGCTTCCAGTAGTATTGCAATGGCTACCAGCATTATTTATTGATGCTGCTATTCTTGCATATACTATTTCACTTGTGGTATTTAAGGCTCGTGGCGAATCCACATGGAGAACACTACTAGGACTAACAGGCTTTGCGGCTATGTCAGTTGTCGCTAACGTAGCACACACACTAAGTTTTTGGAACGGAAGTCTTGTTGATTTCCGTGCATGGATTGGTGTAGCCATTACAGCACTAGCCCCTATCGCAGTGCTACTTGCATCCGAAGAAATCACACGCCTAGCCTTTGAAAAGGAATAGAATGATTAAAGCACCTGAAGATATCGTAATTATTAAATTAGATAAAAAAGAATCTGAACCAGAACAGACTAAAAGTGGTCTGCTTATTATCAAGAATGAAACAGACCAACCTAAAAACATTGGCACAGTCTATGCTGTTGGTGAAGGAAGACAACTGAAATCTGGTGTCCGTGTTCCAATGGAAGTTAAAGTTGGAGACAAGATTATGTTTAATCCTGGTGGCACAATGAAATTTAAACACGATGGTGATGACTATTTATCTTTATATACAGTAAGTATCTTAGCAATTTTAGAAGGCGAAGATGAATGAAACTTGGTTTGGTAATCCCATGGAGACCAACTCCAAGTAGACTAAAACCATTAGATATGGTCCTAGATTGGTATCAAACTAATTTACCAGACATTGAAATATTTTATTCAGATAGACCAGGGGAATACTGGAATGCTGCAGGTAGCAGAAATGATGGTGTAAAAAGGGCACAGGAGGCTCACTGTGACGTTATTATAATTAATGACGGTGATACTATACCCGAAATTCAACCTTTATTAGAAGCAATAAATGATTGCCAAAAAGACTACATGGTTCATAATCCTTACAGACTTTGTAAGTATTTTGACAAGGAGATGACTAATAAAATCATTGATGGTGCTGATATTAAATTACTTAAACATACATTATATACAGAAGCCAATGGTGGCATTTATGTTTGCACTCCAGAAGCGTGGTGGTCTGTTGGCGGTATGGATGAAAAGTTTATTCAATGGGGTGGAGAAGACTCAGCATTTGAATTAGCACACACAATCATCAAGGGTAATAAGATAGTCAAGCATGATGGATATATCTATTGTCTAGGACACGATACTCAGATACATGATGACGGATTTAATTTTAACCATCTTCGTAATATAGAACTTTACTGGCTATATTATTCTGCCTCAACGCCAGAAAGAATGCTGTCTTTAGTTAAACAAAAAACCAAAGAAGAATAATTACATCAATTTGTCTGTCCATGTTTTTGGAGTTTTTTCTGTAATAAACTCAATAGGCAAATGATAATTAAAAGGTTTGGCTCCTTTATCTTTAATCCAATTAACAAGTTCGGTCAAACCTTCTTCTAAAGTTGTAGAGGTTTTATATCCAAGAATCTCTCTTGCCTTATTAGCAGAACAGTTTGCATGTTTTACTTCCTGTGGTCTTCCAGGCATAAAGATTGGGTCTAAATCAAAATCTAGAATCTTTGCAAGTTTTTCTGCAAGTTCAATAATTGTTACGAACTCTTCATCTGGACCAATATTGATAGTCATTCCGTTTGCAACATCTGTTTCGCAAGCAATCATTAATGGATTAATTACATCTTGCATAAAAGAGAAACATCTCATTTGTTTTCCATCGCCATAAATAATAGGCTGTTTACCTTGAAGCATTCTGTTAATCATAATAGATGCAACGTTTCTGAATGGGTCATCATATTTTTGTCTTGGTCCAATGATGTTGTGTGGTACAAGAATTACATAATCCATGCCATGTGTTTCTGCAAGGTTCTTAATCAAAAGTTCTCCAGCATACTTAGCAATACCGTATGGGTCTTGTGGCAATGGCAGAAGGTCTTCTGTAAACGGAACAACTTCTTGGGTTCCATAACGAGCCATAGAAGACATATGGACAACCTTTTTAACACCAGCCTTGATGCTGGCACTCATAACAGTTGCAATAATTTGCGAGGTATTGCGAGTAATAAGAGCAGGAGAAAATACAGATAACCCTTCATAAGCAGTACAAGCAGTATGAACAACTAGGTCAACCCCTGTAAATGGTTCGTGAAGAGAATCTAAATCATTAAGGTCAAGTTCCCAAAACTCTACACCATCTGGAACATTTTCTTTGTATCCACCAATAAGATTGTCAATACCAACAACCTTGTATCCACGTTTTAAAAATTCGTCAGCAAGGTGGCTCCCCATAAATCCTGCTACGCCAGTTATCAATACCTTATTCATTTGTTAGCCTTTAGTTCCCATACCAACCAATATTTAATTTGTGGATGCTGTAATTGTTTTACTAACTCAAAGTTGCCTTTAAATCCATAAAGCCTTCCTAAAGGTTCAACATTAGTAGTGAAATACCCTACAGTGTTTTTTGTAATAATATTAACATGGGTTGGGTCAGAATAGGCAGCATCTGGATATTCTGAATGTGGCGTACAGGCTAAGAATGTACCACCTGGTTTTAATACTCTCCAAATTTCGTTCATAACTTCTATAAAAGAATTTCTTATTTTTCCATCTATATAAATTATTCTAGGAACATGCTCTAAAAAATCAAATGCTGTTACATAATCAAAATAGTCATCTGGATATGGAATTGGATTAATATTTAAATCAACTGATTTAAAATATTCTGTTTCTTGAATATCTGCTATGTCTATTCCATAAACTTCTTCAGCATTAAATGGATTTCTAGGAAAGATTCCACATCCTAAATCTAAGGTTTTCATTCTTCATACTCCAACATTTTTCTAATGTCATCTAACATTCTGCTTTTTTTATAATTAATATAATTAACTCTATTCATCGGAAAATCACTTTCAATTTTTTCATAAAGTTTATCCTTTATATCTTTATAAACTATTGGATGCCTGTGTTCCATTATGATATCTGGAAAATACTTTACTTCTCCAATTGTTAATGTTATTTCATGCCAATAATTATCAAAAAATTGGTGCGTAACAACAGGGCATCCAAAAAATCCTACTGCTTTAACCATGCTACTATTAATAAATGGATGTGCTGCCAAGCCACCAGCATATGGAGTATTTTCATTTGCAAATGCTAGAGCAATTTTTCTACTTGACAAAAATGAAATAAATTCAGATTCCCATTTTGTTCTAAATACAATGTCATCACCGATAAAACCAATATGCTTATATTTATTTGCTATATCAAGTGCAGGAACATTTATTTTTTCCATCAATGTTAGTCCAGACTTAATACATAGGTTATTTACCGAAGGGTACTTTTCAAGAATGGGGTCATATATATCACATTCATCATCATCATGTAATACAAAGACATCAGCCAAGCCTTCTGTCATTTCAAGATAAGAATCAAGACATCTTGGTAGTCTTTCGTATCTCATTGTGCCAAAATTTCTAACTGGCAAAACTATTGCTATTTTATTTTCCATACTTCTATTATACCTTATTTCGTGATATACTTATAGCATGAAATGTCCAACATGTAACTCTGTCCTTGTCCCTATTGTTTATGGATTCCCTGGAAAAGACCTTATTGAAATGTCTAAAAGAGATGAAATTGTTTTGGGTGGATGTTCGCCATCAATGTCTACTCACTTTTGTCTTGAGTGTCAGGAAGAATATCGTCAGGATGGGGACACTCACACACCCATGTTTTCTCATAATAAGTAATAATCTTTTTACAGTTCCAGTGATGTCCTGTCATACAAAAACCACAGATGCGAACCTGCTCTTTAGCCATTACTTAACCTTAACTAATTTACGCTTGATTGGGTCAAACTTCAGTGGATGCTTTTTAAAAGCCTTGCCATTATTTCTGTCTGCGTTTCTTGTGGATAATTTCTTTGCCATCGATACCCTCCCCTACAAGAACAATAGTAGTAAACATTACTGTTAAAATTGCAGCCAATAATTCCATAACCCCTATTGAATATGGCTCATAGCCAATGGCACTACCAATCAATATAATTGGAACTTGTGCAATAAGCATAAACAGCCCCCAACCAAATAAAAACGCTAATCTTGCTTTAGCCATTAGAACCAAACCTTTCCTGTTTCATCCAAATCTTCCAAATGTCTAATAGGTTTATTTACATTGTTCCAATATTCATATTGTTTAGAAATGGCGGTAGCCAGTCTAACAATATCAGAACCAGACACTTCTATTTCAGTATCATTATCTATTTTAACCACATAGGTACGCTTAGAATCAATTAAAAATCGTGTTTTATTCATCATATATTTATTATACCACTTGACAGCCATTTTGTGAAGTGGTAAAATAGAGATACGACAAATATTGGACTTTGCCACCACTGCTAAAATAATTAAAGAAGCATATTCTAATTTAAAATTCGGGCGAAAATAAGAGGTCTAAACGCTTGACAAGCAAGCGAATATCCTGTATACTTGATGTATACAAGGTCCATTAAATGAGAGAGAGCATATGCAAACCTTTTTACCATACAAGCAGTTTGACAAATCTGCACAAGCCCTAGATTCTAAACGCCTAAACAAGCAAATTCTAGAAGGCTACCAAATTCTAAAAGTACTATCTAACGATGACCCTAAAGCCGCTTGGCGTAATCATCCTGCTGTTAAGATGTGGCGTAACCACGAAGGACAACTATGGCTGTATGTTATGGCTATGGTTGCCGAAGCAAATAAGCGTGGCATTAAAACTGATAAGAACGTAGAAAACCTTACCAATCTAAAGTCGCTTGTTGGCGATTTGTGGGGGTATTCAATTCCTATGTGGTACAAAGACCCATTTGCATTAGATAGACTAATTACTAGCCATAAGGCTAATCTATATACCAAAGACCCTATCTATTATGTAGATTTCTATTCGTCACTTAGCGACAGTAATCCGTGTTGCCCTGACCGTAAAGTGCCTTGCAAGTATTATTGGGTTGCCCATGACCCACAGTTTAAGGAGAACCATGAAATTACCAAAAATTTTCAGATGGCGAGTTAATCTAATTCAAAAAGGATATGATAAGGGTTGGGAGCATGGCTATGAAGCAGGTATGGTTGAACAGAAGAACCAAATCATAGACCTATTGTCTAGCCATATTGAGAACATTGATTGGCTACAAGAAACACCGATAGAAGTGAAAGACATTTTGCCTATCGTAAAGAACCACCAAGAAGATAAGGAGTTAGTTGGATGGGAAGAATAAAAGATATAGATGTAGAACTACATGAACTACCTGACTTTGAGAAAGGTGTTCGGTTTGAGAATGAACGCATAATTAAACTAATCAAAGAAAATAAACATACATTAGTTGATTTGTGGGAAGTTATAAAACTTATAGAAATTTCGGGGGAATCAAAAGAAGCCTTCGTAATCCCTAGTAGAAAGAATACAAATGAATAAGCATATAAAAACATTTAGGTATAAGAAACTCACACAAGGAACAAGAAAGAATAAACTCTTTATGTTCAAAGTCTGGCTATGGGGATTTGCCTATACCTATGAAACTCGGAAAAGTATTGGTGGGTTCGTAATGGCTAGAAATGCTAATGTACCTACTGTTGATGTAAAGTCAGATGAATTTAGAAGAAAACATCCAAAAGCATAGATAGTTATACACATAAATACCCCTGATTTTTACACACATCGTAAAGTTATCCACAGGGTTATACACATGTTTATCCACAGATAAATCTTACTGATATTATTTCATATCATAGTGGAGGGAAGTGGAGATAAATGGTATGGGTTATAGAACAAACACTAATAAGCCTCGTAATCATTTTTCCACAAATCCCTCCACTCACATATCCAAATAGCCCCCATATCAAACATTTCCCTCCACTTCATACCCCAAATACCCCTATGCACAAAAATACAAATTTGTCAAGGTTTTTTATCAAATTGTTATAAAAATATATCAAATATTAAATAAACAAACATAATATGTATAAAAATGTGCAAAAACTATACACGTTCGTAATACCTGTATAGTGTATATATACTAGGGGGAATTGTTATCAAGGATTGTTTGTGTACCCTGCCTTCGGCAGCCTGGCTTGCCAGGGTATTTAAAGAAGTGTTCGTAATACCCCTATAGACAATATACCTGATAATAAACTCTGGGGATTTTTTGATATGTTCGTAATGTCTGTTTATTTTAATTTGGATATATGAGGATTTGGGAAAAAATATTATACCATCGTAATCCCTATTTGTCAATAGTGAATTTGTTAATGTTATAAATTTGTTATAATTTTTGCGCAAAAAAATATACCCCTGCATTTCTGCAAGGGCATACTAAATTATTTAGTCGAACTTAGAATCTTGGTCAACAAGATTGTCAATGTCTTCTACAATACTAGGCAGGTCAGACCATAGATAGTGATAAAAGATACTCTCAATCTCACTAGCCAATACTTCCCACTGCTTATCTGTGAATGTGCGTGAAAAGAATGTTTCTACTTCGTGTCGTGATACTGTATAATCTACTTTATTTTCCATAATACAATTATACTCCTACTACTGCTGATTGTCAAGGAAGATGTCATCTAATGTTACATAACCGTTATCTTGTAGTTCTAGGCTACTTAGTAATAGGTCAAAGGTTTCATTTATGTATTCGATACCGCCCTTATTAGCCTTTACCAAATTAGTCTGGATAGCATAAGCCAACGGTAGACCCAAATCATTATAACTAATAAAATCATTAAAGTTCTGGTCGTTTCTATAGTTCATCCATAATTCAGAAAGAATGTTGCATCTATCTTCAAATGATGTTTTTGTCATTTTTATTTTCTCTTTCGTGTTTCATTGCTTCTAGGATAATTACTAATCTTCTATACGCTACATTAGGTAATGACCAAGCCAGATATCTTCCAGCAAATTCTAGGTCAAATCTCAAATCTAAAATCCAATTACTAACTATCTCAGCAAACTTTTCTTCTTTCGTTTTTGCTTGTTTTCTCATCTAATACTCCAATATTCTATTATACCAAAAATGTAGGGGAAGCACAAGTAGCAATATGCGGCTCATGCTTCCCCAAATAGTCAGACACAGAAACCCCTAACTGCTCTGACCGTTAGCAGGGAGTGTTCTCAACCCACTAAGTCTTGTAATTCCTGCATAGATGTTACATGATATAAATCATCAACGTCATCTATCTTGATATCTGACGCTTCTGGTAGTTCTTCTAGGAAATGCTGAATACCCCTGCTAATATCCAATGCATGTAGTTCATCAGCAAAGTCGAACCAGTCATTACCGTATTCTTCGATACTGCGGAACGCACGGATTTTGACTGTCTCTTCTGGGGTACACTTATAAAGAATGCCAGTATAAACTTTCCGCACAGCACCATAAACAGTGTCATCATCTGCAACGTATACAGCAGGGTTGATGGTGATTACATCTTCCATAACCACTTCATCATTTACAACGTCTTCTTTGAACCATAGATTTAAATCCCATGTAATCATACTATTCTCTGCTCCAATTCTTCTAATACTGGTCCTATATAAGGATTAGTATACCGCATATACTTCGAAATGTCAATAACATAGTTGATGGCATCTTCCCACCCATCGTTATATGCTTCCATCTGGGCTTTCTTCATACTACGGAAGGTAGTCGTAAATTCGTCAGAATCTTTCCAGTTACTCATTATCACTCTCTAACTTCTTTAACATTACTTCGTATGCATTGTAAGCACCTTCAGCATATGCTACATCTTCTTTAGCACCAAATGACTCTGACTGATTCATATCGTCTCTAGCCAGTTCCATCATATCTTTAATAAATTCAATTAACTCACTCATTAGTCTCTCCATTCTGTATAAATTCCTTCGCCCCAACACCGTTCACAATCCGTGCTAGGTTCTGCTTCTTCATCATTTACATCATAGCAGTCACATACGACATACTCGCATAGGGTGATACAGATGTCATCGTCAGGTTGCCACGGTACTTCAGTAATGTAGTATTGAATACGATTTACATAGTGATAACCATTAACAATATAAACACCGTTATCGCCATCCATCTCAGTCCAGATAGTATTAGGGTCTTGTGAAGATACAAAGGCAAGTTCATCGCCATATGTCTCAAAAGAACAACATTCACCAGTTATGTGATTAGGGATAGGTTTGTATTTGACTTCCCATTCTTCATAGGTCATATTGCTCATTATACTTCCACTTCGTAGTCATCAAATTCAACAGTATAGTTATTTATACCATCCCAGACTTTTATCTCATTAGCAAGTTCAGACACTTTATCGTGAATGTCGTTATAGTCTTCTGGGTCTTCTACTTCTACCGTGAATTCTTGGGAATACCAAAAACGAACAGGAACAGTTATTTCTTCCATAGGGTTTACTCTCTCTCTTAGAAATGGAAATCTACTGGCACTAAACAGTATACACTACGATACTGTGTTTTGTCAATACCCAGTTTTTTGCGTAGGGGGGCTGTCTTTACTGTGCAATCTTGTGTATCGAAGAAGCCACTATCCCAGTTCCAGTAGCCACGCATAATCTTCAAGGCAGATGACAAACTAGATACATTGGCTTCGTAAATCTCACGGTATTCAACTTCTTCACCATTAGAATACTTAGTCATAACAGCATTCACAGTAGGGAAATCAAACTCAGCAAAATACTCGTTGAATTGGTCTAATTGTCTTTTGTCAATCTCGTCTAATGCTGATAGAAATGAACAAGCATTGTCATCATTGTAGATAAGAACAGGCATATCAGCCCATCTACCGCCTACTTGATACCAATCTGACCAACCACCAACAAAGCCACTGTCGTTTGATTCAAAGTTCAGCCATTCGCTTACTTGTGCTTGTGCTAATTCTTGTAGTTCTTCGTCAGGTGTGTCATCTTCTAAATCAAGTTCTAGTTCTGTTGCTAGATATTGCATTGTGTGCATAGGGTTATCTCTTTCTCTTAGGTTTATATATCTATGATACAGGATACCCCTGACATTTGCAATAGTTTCAGGGAAATTGTTACAAGTTCGTAATCAACCAGGATGAAATCTAGTTTACATAATCATGGGGAAATTGTTATCGTATCGTAATCACCTGGAATGACTATTAGTTTACATAATTATTTTTGCGCACAAAACCAGGGCAGTCAGATTGCTCCAACCACCCTGGTCCCCTATTATCCCTATATGTCAGCCAAAACTTCCCTAGCATGTGAAACAAAGTTATTAAACTCATCACTCTCTTCTAACCGCATCTTCATTAGGTTTAGGATGTGACTAGTCCGCAGGTCATCAATACCGTCAATCATTAAAAAACTATTAATCATTGACATCATCATCTCTCTATCTTCACTCATTCACTACCTCCAAACTTTCAAATAAATCGTTGTATGTCCATTGCTTCTGGACGGTATCTACAAAGTCTTCCTTGAATAAAGTAATAAGGTCATCACGGTCAAGGTCAGGGTAGTTAGATTTGTATTCATCTTCATCAAAATACATAACTAGACCAATCATCATACAGCATCAGTGATTTCTATTTCAATCATGTCAGCAAGGTCATTATACTTGATAGAATTGTAAATGATTTCTGCAAGTTCACTTACCGCTGCATTTTCAAGTTCAGCATCAGTTCGCTTCAAATCTTCATAGTCATTTTCATCCTGCCATGATGAATCAAAGTCTTCTACTTCACTCATAAAGACATTATCCTTGTTTACTTCAATAGCGTAGCGTATTGTTGCTACTACCATCTTCTTAGGCTCGTATAGTTCGTCCGCTAGTTCAAACATTCTTCTTCTCCAATTTCTCCCAGTATTCATCCTGAGCAATCATACTATCTAAATCGCTAATGCGACCTTCAATACACGCAACAGCATACTTGCTAAGGGCTTTGGTATGTAGTTCGTTTTCTAGTATTGCTAGTTCTTCTCTATGTTCTTCCAGCATAGTTCTATTCATTCGTTTCTCTGCTCTTTCTTGTAAATAGTTTATTGCTTGTTCTGTTTCCCATTCATCGTGGGTGATACAGTATTCCTGATTACCTTCGCAAATGTCGCAGAATGAATGACAATCAAAACTGCCTTCGTGTCTTGGACATTCTACTTTGTCGCATTCACACTCACTCATTATCTTCTTCTTCTGGTTCGCATTCACAATCTTCTTCTGGATTGTCGCATTCTTCGCAGTGGTCATACTCATCAACTTCAATGCTCTCTACGCTATCGTATTGTAGAGCAGGGTCATCACCATAATAGGCAGACCAAGCCATCTGTTCTGCTTCTGCTTCGCTGTTTGCTTCAATGTCGCCAATGTAATTGACTTGGATTTTTACTTCGTATTTACGCATTTCTAACTTTCTCTAAGGGATTTGATAATACAATTATAGCAATGACCACTGACATTAGAACATCTGTGATGCTTGCTCTAACATCTCGTCATCTAGGATTTTGTTGTTATGTGGAATAAGACTATTAGCCTTATCGTGATACAAACCCCTAATCATCTTTAGGAATGATTGGAATTCAGGACCACTGGTGTCGTGCCAGCCTCGTTCAGCAGAGTTCCATAATTGCTTTTCTAGGCTTTCTAGCCCCCACACGATAAACTGTAATCTTTGATAGGATTGTAAGTCATCTGCGTCAGGGTAGATGTAAGGTGCGTTATCTTCGTCATAGACAGGGGTAAGGGTAATAATTTCATTCATAGTTCAATTATACAGAAGACCACTGACATTGTAAAGGGTTTCGGGGAAATCGTAACACTATCGTAATCAAACATCTTTATCTAGTTATACTATTAGAAATTTTGCGCACCGAAATTTTGATTTGTCAAGGGGTTTGAGCAGTTTTTAGACTTGCTCAGGTCTATTGGATTATACGCTTGCGAGAACCAAGTTCATCAAACGATTTTTCTCAGCGTTGATTACAGGGTCAAAGCCAGAAGCCGAAGCATAAATGCTTTCCTTGTTTTCACCACGAGAGTTGCGATACCAATCTAGGCGTTCTGTCATTGCGTTCAAAGCACCCCAAGCAGTTCCAGAGATGGTGTTGTTGAATTGTCCAGTGTAAATGTTTTGGATAAGTTCAATCTTATCATTCCACTTCTTCATTGAACCCTTGCTGTCTTTTTCTGGCATTGGATACGCTTTTAGAATAATGTCGTTGAATTGCTTTTGTGTGATTTCTTTTTCAATCATAGACTTAGCAAGCAGGTCAAACTCATCAAGATAAGCGTTTGCTAATCCTAATGCTTCTCTCGCAACTGCGATTTTGCCTTCTGCTGTTTGTGTGTGTCTAATCTTGAATGTCTGCTTCAAACCCTTTTTACCTTTTAGACCAGATAGAGCAAGGTTTAGAGTGTTAGCACATACAACACGAACAGGAGT
>Ga0214923_10003390_pt1 | contig 19997 bp, 17 predicted proteins | sample LL1510_MetaG_FD_177993 | JGI IMG/M metagenome (GOLD analysis project Ga0214923, IMG submission 177993) | Freshwater microbial communities from Lake Lanier, Atlanta, Georgia, United States - LL-1510 | ecosystem: Environmental > Aquatic > Freshwater > Lake | place: USA: Georgia | collected...
ATTATATGATAATCTGTTTACAGGTGAAAATGTATATCAAGGAGGATATCATATGGACCAAGGTAGAACAATGTTAACTTCTAGTGGCAGGCAACCGTGACAACGGAAGTGACAACGGTAGTGACAATGGAGTGACAACGGAGTGACAACGGTAGTATCAATGGTAAAATTGATGTTTAAATTTAAAATTAATTATCTGTGTATAAGTAATTATGTTTAATTATATACTAGAATATATAGAGTATAATATAAAAGAGTATATTATAAACAATTTCTCGATAAATAATAAGATAAATGAATCGATAGTTAAAATATTAGTAAAATATGGTGAATTAAATTATAATATGGTGAGTACTTATAAAAATGTAATATATAATTTTGTGAGGGATAATATATTGATGTCTGATGTATTGGAGACATTTTATGATAAATTTTCATTAATGGAGACGATGTTATTGATGGATGGTGTAATAAGTAGTATATATTTTTTAAAAGATTTTTTAATATTAAAAGTAAGTGCAAGAAAATTAAGTAAAGAGGCTATAATTGCGTATAATGAGGAAATTGTTATTAAAAGTAATAAAGTATATAGATTATCTACGATTGATAGATATTTATTTTATTTAATAATATATTTTGTATATAATAGTATTAATTATGTTTATAGTGAAAATAGGTATAGTTATATTTTTATTGTATGTATAACGGTGCCGTATGTGCAAGAATTATTTTTTTCGGTACATTATGTTGATAAGATATTAAAACAGTATATTAATAATAAAGATATATTTATGAAATATAGTGTTGCAAAATTAACTATATGGTTTATACAAAATTTACATCCTCAAATTGAAAAAATTCAAAATTACCATATATTTATAATATATAAATTATTGTCAACAAAGTTTATTATAACAATTATTACAAATTGTTTATTTATATTGTTATTAAATATTTTAAGAAGTTATGATTCAACATATTATTATTATAAAGGTATAAAAATGGCCTATTATTATAATGTTGGATATTTATATAATATTATTCCGATACAAGATGCAATTTATTTGGTAAATATTATAATAAAAGAAAAACGATGGAAAGAATTAGAAAAATTAGAAGTATTAAATGCATTATTTATATTAATTACTTGTAAATATGAGTTATTTAGTACTTTTAAAGGGTCAGTATGGACAAATATAATGTTAACATTATTAAAAATATCTTCTTTATATTCATTTGTATCTATTTTAAAAATTATAAATTTATATACATTAGGAGTATTATTATTTGTTGGTTATGTTATAAAATTTAGTGTTAAAAATGTAATTACAAGTATTTTCTTATACTTTTTAATTATATTTAATATAAATAATTTATTAATAACATTTATGCTTATAATACATAAGATTATATATTATTATTTAGAAGAAATATTCTTTTTTATCAAGAATATAAAAAATATTAAAAAAATAATAAAGGTTTATGATAAATATCCGTCTATATCAAAAATGAAAGATGAATATGTTGTTATTTAATCTAAGGATTGTATAAATTTGTTCATTTTCTGATTTATAGTTATTTTTAATGGATTAAATGATTTTAAATATAATCCATTTAATGAACGTAATCGTGATAAAGCTACATAAATTTGATGGTCACAAAAACAATCTTCTAAATCTAAAACCGCATTATCTAATGTTAATGATTGAGATTTATGAATTGTAATAGAATATGCCAACATTAATGGTATTTGTGATGCTGTAGCTATACAATTATCCATTTCTAATTCCCAAGTTACTGGATGGATTAATTGTTCTATATTATTTTGATCAAATAAAACTAATGGTATATATTTATTAGTATTATTATCATATATAATATTTTTAACTGTTCCTAAAGCGCCATTTACAAGTCCTTTTGAAACATCTAAATTTTTGATTAACATTACACGTGAATCAATTTTAATAATTAATTCATGAATACCTTTTTGATTAAACTGAAATTGAAGTTCATTCATTAACAATTCTTTTAATTCTTTATTTTTACCTGAACTTGTATATATTGCTTCATATTTAATATCAGATGATTGTAATTTTAATAATTCAGAATCATTCATCATTTTAGCTTTTTTATTACTTGATACTAAATGAATAGCGTCTTTAAAAGTATTTATTTTTCGAGTATTTAATAAATCGATATCATCTTGTGTAAATGTGCCAGTTCTTATTCTATTTAATAATGATATAAATATATTATCATTTTGTCTAAAATTTTCTTTTAATAATATTATATTGTTATTTGTAAAATTTTCTTGAAATAAATTTGTTTCTATAATTAATCTTTCATCTATTATTTTATTTAAAATATTTTTATTTTTATTAAATACAGGTAATAATTGTAGAAAATCTCCACTAATTATTAATTGTATTCCTCCAAAAAAATTTTTATTTTTTCTAATTTCTTGACAAATAATATTAATTTTTTCAAATAATTCTCCTGATAACATACTTATTTCATCTATAATTAATATATCTGTATTCAAAATTCTATCGCGATATAACTTTTTTTTATATATTTTTTTAACTAATAAATTAATATCCATGTCTCCAGTCCCTAATCCCATAAAACTATGTATTGTCATACCACCAATATTATATGCTGATATACCTGTAGTTGAACATAAATATATATGTTTTGATGTATTATTTTCCGTATGTTCTTTCATAAGTTTAATAAGATGAGAATTATGTGTTACTATAAAATTTGATAATACAAATCTATGATTACCATCTAATTCAAACCCATAATAATCATCATATTCTAATTTAGTTACTGTTATATTAGTTATTGTTATATCATTAATATGTTTTTTTGGAATTGCTTTTTTAGTTTGACATAATACTGGAATTTCTTCTAATCCGTAACCAGATATAGAAACACACCACATATCACCTGTTTTTTTAATTTCTTTTGTTTTGTAACATACGAATCCTAATGAACGACATAAATATATAATATCATCAATTAATTTTTCATATTGTAATTGTTGTAATAATTTATAACTTTTATTCTTAAAAAATCCACATGAATCTAATATACCAGCTAATAATTTTAATTGATTTATTCTAGAATTGCATTTATATATCATAGGAATATGTTTATTATTTAATAAATTATTCGTAATTAATTGTTGTTTAAAATAATTTGTAGATTTATTCATACCAAAAGAAGAGTTATATTTTGACAACTGTTTTTTTAAATATTGTATTATATTATAATCTTTAACATTAATGTTTGTATTAATAGATGAACCATTACCTAACCATAATCCAATTATATATGGATCAAAATTTAATAATTTTTCTTTAAAACAAATACTTGTTGAATAACCATATAAATATTTTTTAATCCCTTTTAATTCATTGTATTTTTGAATAGAGATATCTACATATCTGTCTTCAATAATAGATTCTAAAAATTTATTTGCTTGATATAATGTGTCTCTTTTATTTTTATTTTTATATGAAAAACATTTTGAATCAATTTTAATAGTTTTATTATTAAACCAATGTACAATATAATCATTTTTTGTTTTTCTATCAGTTATACTCTTTTTATGACAATATTTTAAACTTAATATATGATGACTATTCACTATATAAGATTCATTGTTAGTATTTTTTACTTCATACATTATATCTCTACCATTTGTAGTATTTAAAACCTTTCGTGGAGTAGAATCATCTCCCATAATTAATTCTCCAACACAAATATCTTCAATCTTTTTTATACTTCCATCATACATTATAACACCAGTACCTTTTTTAAGACATTTGCCTACACCCCCTGCACCTAAAATTAATAAATTTTTGTTATTTTTAAATAATTCAAATGCTTTTTTTTGTGTATCACTTAAATTATCATCTATATTTATCATTATATTAATATCATTTAACATTTGCTGAATATCATTATTTAAATAAATGGTACTTTTATTATTTTTAAACATTTAACAATTTATTACCAATTAATTTTCATTTAAATTCATTTTTATTTAAATTAATTACCAATTCATTTAATTACCAATTCATTTAATTAACAATTCATTTAATTACCAATTCATTTAATTAACAATTCATTTAATTACCAATTCATTTAATTACCAATTAAATTAAATTAATTATCTTTCGGCAAATTGGGCAATTTATAGTTTCTTTACTTTTCATGGATAATAATAACCATTTATCAATACATTTTTTATGAAAAATATGGTTACAATGTAATTCTCGAATATATTCGGATGATTTTATTTTATTATAACATATGGGGCATTCTATATTTAAATTATTACAACGTTTATATTTTTTAATATCTAAACAATTAATGTTAAATTTATTTGAATTATTTGTATTATTTGAATAGACAAAAATATAACACACATCTGGTTGTAAACTTATAAAAGATACAAAATCATTATTCATTATTTATAATTGAAAAGAAATAAATTTATTAAAAAGCATTACATTTAATTAAATTAATATATATTTAATTAAATTAATATACATTTAATTAAATTAATATACATTTAATTAAATTATTTCAATACTATTTATTTTCAGTATTACTATTATTTTCATTAATAATGTCTTGTTCAATTGTATCTTGAATAATAAATCGTATAATTTCAATAGGTCTTTTTTGACCTAAACGGTCAACTCGTCCGATTGCTTGATTTTCTATATTTGTTCTGTATTCTTTATCGCCATATATAGGTTCTATAAAAATAATTTTATTTGCAACGGTTAAATTAATACCAGATGCACAATGTTGTGAACTTAAACAAATAATATTTGCATTTGGATTTTCTTGAAAATTTTTAATTGCGTTTTTTCTTTTATATACTGTACCAGAACAATATGAAACATTTAACTGTTCATTTTCAAGTAATTTACCTATTTTTGTTAACATAGAATCCCATTGTGAAAAAATAATACATTTATCATCTTTTTTCATTTCTGTTTTAATATAATAAATAATATTACCAATTTTTGTGGATTTAACTCTTTGAACTAGTTGATACAAGTTTTCATTATGTAATGTTTTGTTAATTTCTAATGAATCTTTTAAAAGATAAATATTTGAAATTGAAATTTCTTTATTACACGTTGGACATTTTATAATTGAGTTTCTATTGTTTAATTCATCAATATACTCATAAATACAATTATTACAAAATTTATGTCCACATGTTGTAATTGCTATTTGGTCATTTTTAATATCATCTAAACAAATGGGGCATGTTTCTATGTTTTTAATATTATCAATTGCATTTTTTAAATATACATATGTACGATTCATTGATTCATATTCTTTATTATCATTTGTTATTTTTCTTTTTAAAATAGAAATATCTGCTTTAACATGTTGAATAGATTCATAAATTTGGTCATCTTCATCTTTTTCATCAATAATGAACCCTCTATTAACAATATTTGATAAAAAATTTACATGCATTTCATAATGTTGAATTTTATTTAATAATACTGATAATTTTTTCTTAGTATTTGTTAATATAACATTCTGAATTTCATCAAATGTTTTACAATTTTTAACTAAATTTCGCGTTTCTATATCAATAGATGTATCACAACATAGTTTTATTAAAAAATCTCTATTTGTTTTTGTATTATTATGAATATGAGCATCATAAATAGTTCTTTCTTGTTCAGTAAATTCTAATAATCTAGTTTTATCTGTAATAATAGTTCCATTAAATTCATTTTTAATAGATTGTCTTGTATTTCTTCTAAATAATACATTTAAATTTTCAACAACTGTTTTATTTAAATTAATCAAATCATTAATCATATTATATTCACATACAAAATTCATACTATTCAAAAATGATTTTATTCCATTTACAAATGGTGTAGCTGTTATATTCCATTTATATTTTGATTTAAATAATTTAATCATATTATTTAACATGTCACTTTTTGGCATATTTAAAATTTCATGATTTTCATCTAAATAAATTGCATTATAATAAAAGTTATGAAATATATTTAAATCATCCTGATGTTTTAATAAAAATTTTTCATTTACTGAATTTGATTCTTTTAAAGATTCATTTAATAAATCAAGTATATTTTTATTTTTATTATGTACTATATGCATACATTTTTTATAATAATGTATATTTAATAAAAAGTTATATGATATAATAATAATATCTGCAAATAAAATATCGGCAAATGTTACATTTTTATATTGGTCATATGTTACAACTAATAAAACTCTTTTAGCATATTCATTTGTTTGCTTAAATTTATCATAATATTCTCTTACCCATTGATCACATAATTGATTTGGACAAATAATTAAATTAGCATGTGTTTTAAAATAATAATTATTTGCATTTAATTTTATTATATAATCTTTAATATTAAATTGTTCTAAATTTTTTAATTTTATTACTCTTTTATCAATAAATAACGTATTTATATGTTCTTTACAATATAAACTATCTTCATGCAATTTATCTTTTATACAATTTGATGTTTTATGTTTTCCTCTTTTATAAAAATAATTACATTTTGCATTATCAAACTCAATATAATGATTAAAAGTATTTTTACTATTTAATATAATATATGATAATATTATAAGTGTTTTACCTAATCCTACCTCACTTATAATATTTCCACCATAATATTTTATACATATACTTTTTGATGTATTTTTTGTATGTATACCAGGTATTAATGTTGAATTATATAATAAATATTCATTCTCATCCAATATTATATTATTAAAAATATCATACGTTAACGATATATTATTTTGATTATTATCTATTTTATCTTGAATATAATTCATCCATTTAATATCTTCAATTTGATAATTATATAATGTTATAGTATCTTTTAAAAAATTAAATGACAAATTATCATCATTGTTTGTATTATATGGTATTGTATTTAATATAGCATTTAATGCATCTATACATTCATTATTATTTTTATCAATAACATTATTATATAAAATATTTATAAATAATGTAGTTATATAATCTCTTTTATCTAATAAAATATTTTTTAATATATTTTTATTACCATAATACACCATATAATATTTATCATTTAATTTTTCTAATTTTACAATAAAATATGTTTTAGTATAATTTTTAAAATATTTTAATTCATCTTGAAATTGTGGTACATTAATATTAGGATGATTCCATGATAAAAAGGGAAATAAAATAGTATGATTATAATACCTACTTAATTTTAAAACTTTAGTTTTATGAACTGTATATTTTATAGTTGTATCATATAAAAATCGATGTTTAAATTGATTATTATTAAAAATATCATTTATATTATAAATATAACATGATGTTTCATCAAATAAATAAACAAAAATATTTTCATCAGAAATAGTTTCATGTAATTTTATTTCTATTCTAGAAACTTCTACAAAATGATTTTTTATATCTTCAAGATTCATTTAATTAACTTTATTAAATAAATAAATTTAAATAATTATTTAAAAAATAATTATTATTTAATTATTTGAATTTAAATTTTAATATTAGGTAAAATATACAATTTAATAATTATAAAAATTAAAAGTAAAAGAACACATTTAATTACTGTAATAATAAACGGATTATTAATATGTAAAGGTGATATTAATTTTTGTGTATATTCATTTGATAAAGGTATAGTTGCTAAATATAAAATTATTAATATTAATAAATTTTCTTCATTAAATTGATTGTATAATGTATCAAAGAATCCTGTTTGGGGTGATTGTTCTTTTTGTACTTTTTTAATATCCATTTTTATTGCATTTGGTTGTTCATTGATTAATTTTATGTCATCAGAATCATTTTTAATATTATAATTAAATTCTTCTAATTGTTCAAATTGTTCTATTTGTGGAAGGCGAGTTTCTTTTTCCATTTCTGATTCGAAATCTACTTGAGGCCCTGGTAAATCGGATATATTTGTTGACATTGGCATTTTAATATATATTTATAGATTATATATTTTATAGATTATACATATATATTATATTTTATAAAAATACGTAAACAAAATTAAAAACCTGCTTTAAAATAAATTGATACAGATTCATTTAAATCTGTTGGTTTATTTTTAAATATAGAAAAAAATGTATCTTCTAAAATAGTTAATGGTATTGGTAAATTATTAAACTGTTTCTCTATACCATTTTTTATTCTACCTTCTGATAAATATTTATTATAACTAGAATAAATACTAGAAGAACTAGAACTATTACTAGATGAACTAGAGTTTGTACCATTAAATGGACTATTTATATTAATTTTATCCAACTTTTTATTTAATTCATCTTCCGAATTTTCAGCAGAATTTTCTACCGAATCAGAATCAGAATCTGAATCAGAATTGTGGCTACTTGAAGTTTCACTTGAATTTTCACTTGAATTATTACTTGAATCTTTAGAATTATTGTCTGAACTACTATCACTTCGCGGAATTAATTCGTCTGGATAAATTTTAATAATCCAATCATATAACTCTTGAGAAATATATAAATCTAATAATGATGTTAAAAAATAATGTAAATCATATACTTCATTATAATTATATGGAACATTATGCTCATCACTATCAAAAGAACTATCATTTGATGGCGTAGGCTCTTTTGTTATATGATTTTTTTTATCATACGTATATTCGCGTACAATAAATTTATTTGGGTAAAACTCATCTATTTTATTAGAATAAACCATTGCAAATTCAAAATCCCATAATTTAGGTATAAAACCATTGTTTGGTATATAATATGTATTACCATTAATAGTATAAATAAAATATTGTCCTTTAACTTTTTCAATTGATGTATCTATTAAAATATTACCATAATGAAAATCATTATGCATCATACGATAATATTTTTGAATAACAGCTATTGTATAAATTAATTGAAATACAAGTGCTTTCCATTCTTCATCTTTAATTGTTTTATCATTTTCATATATATTATAAATCCAATTATCTAAACTACCACCTTCTACAAATTCAGAAATAAGCATATTAGAATTTGATTTAATCAACCCTTCAACTTCTAATCGTTTTAAATTTAAAAATTTTAAAGCTCTACTTTTATTTGAAACCCTTTGAAGCCCTAAATAATATACTATATGTGGACTAATATTCTTATATACTATATTATCAGTTAATTCCTTTAATGCGATAAATTCAAGATTTGTTGGATGCTCAAGTTTATCAAACCGAGTTTCAATTGGTACAATTTTAAGCCCAATTTTAACTCCTTTTAAAATTTTACTTTGAATTTTAGATGCAACAAATGGATAACCTTTAACTTGTGATGTATTTTTAACTTTAGTTAATTGTTTTAATTTATCAAACCCAAAATTATCAAATGATTCTTGTAATATAAATCGTTTTCTTTTAATTTCATGGCGAATTGTTTTTAAAATATTTAATTTATTTGTAAACTCAAATTTTAATATATTATTTGGCGAATTATTACTCATTTATTAATTTTAAATATTAAAATATTAAAATAAAAACAACGCAATAACAATATTAGAAATGATTTAAAAATAATAAATGTTATTTAAATAACATGCGTACAATGTATATTTTAATAATTATATTAATTCAACTCGTAAATGGATTATGTATTATTAAACCAATCTCGCAATCAACAACTACAAATAATTTAACAAATAATTTAACAAATAATTTAACAAATCATTTAACAAATCATTTAACAAATCATTTAACAAATACTGTTTCAAATAATAAAGCGACAACAAACGCACCAATTACGTCAACAGACACGTCAATTAGTTCTACGAACGCACCAATTACGTCAAGTGAACCGTCGGTTAGTTCAACAGATGCACCAATTACGTCAAGTGAACCGTCGGTTAGTTCAACAGATGCACCAATTACGTCAAGTGAACCGTTGGTTAGTTCAACAGATGCACCAATTACGTCAAGTGAACCGTCGGTTAGTTCTACGAACGCGCCAGTTACGTCAAGTGAACCGTTGGTTAGTTCAACAGATGCACCAATTAGTTCTACGAACGCACCAGTTAGTTCAACAAATGCACCAGTTACGTCAAGTGAACCGTCGGTTAGTTCTACGAACGCGCCAGTTAGTTCAAGTATTTTGAATTCATCATATATTAATGATATATTAAATGTGCATAATAATGAAAGAGCATTGAATAATTTAGGTAAATTAATATGGGATACAACACTTGAGTTAGATGCAATTGATTTATCAAATAATTTATCAAGCAGAGGATGTATTTTGGAGCATAAATTATTAGATTTTTTTGCACAAAATTTATATGCTGGGTATGGATTTACAGATGCATATATACCTGCAGCTGTACAAGCATGGATTGATGAAAAAAATTTACAGAATGATAATGATAAAGGACATTATTTTATTATTATAAATGATGGAATAACAAAAGTTGGATGTTCTTATTCTATTAATAATTCAGATATATGTTTTACTGTAACGTGTAATTATAAATGAATAAATTTAATCATAAATGAATTAATTTAATCATAAATGAATAAATTTAATCATAAATGAATTAATTTAATCATAAATGAATAAATTTAATCATAAATGAATTAATTTAATCATAAATGAATAAATTTAATCATAAATGAATTAATTTAAATATAAAGGAATTATTTAATAAAATGAATAAAATAATTCAGATTAAAGTATTTAATGATATTTTAGACCAATTTTTTAGTTATTTAGAAAATGAATTTCCGTATTTTAAGTCTGATATTATTTTAACAAAAAGTTCAGTAGATTTAATTCGAAGAGCAAATCCTCGTCTTGTTGTTGAGCAATTTATAAAATTTATTTCTCCGTATTCAAATCAGATAATGGAATGTGATGAAGATTTTTTTATAAACTTTGAATCAAATATGATATTAAATAAAGAACATATATTATATGGATTAAAAATTAAAAGTATGTGGATGGATAGTTCTGGTCAAGATAATGAAAAAACATTAAGACAAAAAGCTACAATATTTTATTATTTTCAAAAATTATTAAAATCGGCGTCGAAAGTTATGATATAAATAATTAAATTACTCAATTTAATTAATTTAATTAAATTACTCGTTTGATAAATAAAACAAAAATGCTTTAATAATATAAAATGGAAGAATTAATTAAGAATGAATTATTTAAAAATGTCGATTCATTTATTAATGAAATTGATTTAACGATGGATTATTTAGATAAAAGTATAATTTCTGATATTAAAAAATATATTAATAAAATTAAAAATGAGTCAGATGAATTTAAATTATTTATCCAATATATAAATGAGCATATATGTCAATTTGAAGCACAAATATCAGCTATTTTATTTTCAAATAAAAAAATAAAATCAAGTTATTATGATTTTGTAGATAATATTATTTTATTTAACAATTTATTACATTTTAAAGTTTTTAATAATGAATCTAAAAATACTAAAAAAAGTATGATTAAATATATATATACAATATACATGTCTTGTGTATTTTTATCTTTAGAACATAATAATAGTGATATATTATCTGATAAATTATCTAATTTTATTTCAAAAATTCAGCAAGAGGCAACGAATTCCCTTAAAGAACAAGATATAAAACAAGACCGTTCGTCACGTAATACAGTACGTAATACTCCAAGTAATGCTGATGGATTAAATGATATAAATAATCTTATGAATTCTATTTTAGGGAATAATGAGATATTAAATATAGCGACGGATATTTCGAATAAAATGAAAACCCAGAATCTTAATCCAATGTCAATGTTAACAAATTTAATGTCAGGTAATATTGAAAATAGTCCATTACAACATCTTGTTGAAGAAATTCAACAAAAGGTTGAAGATAAAATAAACAATGGAACAATAAATAAAGAAACATTAGAAAATCAGGCCCAAACTTTAATGAATAGTATTGGTTCAAATACAAATATAATAAATTCAATGCCGGGAATGTCTGATTTAATTCAAAATATGGTAAAAGATATAAATCAAACAAAGTAATTTAACATGTAGATTAATGTTCAATGTCATGTTTAACAAATGACATATTTATGTTCATATCTAAAAGTTGTGTCCATTTATTTATTATATGATTAATATAATCTTCATTACTTGTATTAATCCATAAATTAATTCTATTTTGATGTTTTCTAATATTTAAAACAACACCACATATTAAATCACCATAGTTAATATCATCGGTATCAGATTGATTATAAAATTGATGTCCTATACATCCTAAAAGTGTATTTAGCCATAAATTATTTAATATATTAGGATACATATTTTTTTTTAATATAATCGTTATTTTACCTCCATTTTTATTATTTACATCTTCCCACATCGGAATAATATTATTTTTAAATAAATAAAAATCACACGGTGTAATTAATTGACATGGTGTCGGTATATTATTATACATATTCCAAAATTGCTCAATTGTATGAATTGATAATAATTTAACAATTTTATCTAACCAATTTACTGATTTTGAATTATTTAAATTATTTACCCAAAATGTCCATGTATCATTTAATGCATGCTCAACATTATAATTATATACATCATTTAAAATAGTTATAAATTCAGATTCTACATTAGATTCTATATTAGATTCTACATTAGATTCTACATTAGATACTTCAGAAGAATTATATTTTATTTTAATATTATAATGATTATTGTAGACTTCCAAATATAAGTCGATTGGTCTAATATTATCTATAAAAATTTTCTGTGTTTCATTAATACAAATATTTATTTTATAATAATTTGAAGCTGCAATTAAAGTTAAATCATCTCCTTGAACATTATTTTGTTTTATATTATTAATATAATTATTATACATTATATTTATAGATGACTGAATTTCTGACGTTTTAAATGTTTTAAATAATTCAATATATTTATTTTTATGTAATAATAATTCATTTATAATATTTGCTCTTACAATTTCATGTGTTTCATTTGTATACCATGCAATAGATGCAAATTGAGAATTATTATCAAACGGTATTTCAATTATTGTAAACGAATCATCTATATACGTCATTTTTCATTATTACTTTTTTTTTTTAAATAAGTTTAATAAATTATTTTAAAAGTAATTTTAAATTATACCTAAATAATATACATATAATTAGGATTTTCATCAAATTCATTCTCTGAATTATTCTCTGAATTATTCTCTGAATTATTCTCTGAATTATTCTCTGAATTTTCTTCTTTATATGTTATTAATTTATTAATAATTTGTATATATTGAGTTTCTGAAAATCGGGTTTTAATTGTATTTAAATTCCATGGATAGGATATGTTATTATAAATGATATCAAATGTGATATTAGGATTAAGTGTAATATTATCCCAATTCCAATTTAAAAAAGGTGTATCTATAATAATATCCCATGTAACAATTTTATTTCTTGATAATTTAGATAAATTCCATGGTTTATTTAAATTTTTTATTACAATATTCCATGTAATATATGGATATTCAGATAATGTATCATAATCCCATTCTATATATTTTGAAGAATTAAATAATTTTTCAAAATCATATGGATTCATTTAATACAACAATTAATTTAATACAATAATTAATGTAATACAATAATTAATTTTAAATAATTTTTTATGAAATAATTTTTGATGAAATAATTTTTGATGAAATAATTTTTTATGAAATCATTTAATTTATAAAAAATTTTTTTAATAACTATTACTATATAAATTTTATATGGATAAATCTAATTTAAATTTTTTATCATTTGAAGAATTGTCAAAATGTACACTTCTTAATATTAATATATTTATAATAATAATAATATTTATAATTTGTATATGTTGTACATTAAGTTTTTCAAATTCATTAATGTTATCTATGGTACCAGACCGTAATATTGAGCCTTTTACTAATAATATTGTGAATGGATATAATAATAACAACTATTTCTCATTTGAAAATAAAAATTTAGACAAATATATATCAGTTCCATTAACATCAAATGATAATATGATATTTGGTGAAGCAAAACGTTATATTACATTAAATTCATATATTCTTGAAATATATGCTAATTTATACATTTTAAACGGTAATCCATTTGGAAAAGTAACTATTACAGATAATACAATAATACCGCAAGAATATATTGTATATTTAATAAATACAACATCAAATGATAAAGTATTAGTCGGAAAATTATTTAAAGACGGAGATGGTATATATAAATTAAAATTTAAATCCAATGATATACAAAAATACAATAATTATGACAGATTAGAAATTGCTTATAAAATAGGTACAAATGAAACTATTTTATTAAAAGGACATTTCTCACAATATTTTAACTATTTAAATAAAAATTGAAAAAAATTATTTTAAATTAATAAATTATATTTTAAATTATCAAAATGCAATATGCTTGAAGATACAACTTGCCCAATATGTATTGAAGAATGTTTCTTAAATGAATCGCATAAATTATCATGTAATCATATATATCATAACAATTGTCTTATTGAATATTTAATATATAAATATGCTGAAAATAAAGAACATATATATTATAAATATTGTCATATATATAATAAATTTGAATGTCCATTATGTAGACAGAATATGACATGTAAAGATATTTATATTATAATTAATAATTTTTATGTTAATACAAAAAAGGATTATTTCTCATTTAAAAAAAATTATAATAAAATAAAACAAAAATATATAATTAAATGTATTACATTTAAATTTAAAAAATTTTTTAAAAGTAAATGCGATGATTCAACATATAACAATTATATAAAAATTATATCATATTATGATGATATGTTACATGATAGAAAAGTCCGTTATAAAATAGCTATTAAATTATATAATTCAATTCATCCATGCTTTTGTTCAGAATAATTATTATTTATCTTTTTATTATATATAAATGTTATATAATAAAACATATAATAAAAATACTGAAGAATACAAATTTTTATATTATTCTCACTTATTTCTACAAATTAATCATCTAATAAACCATATCTCAAATGATGATTTAAATTACCACTTAAATAAATGTAAAAATATATGTATTCAACAATTATATACTAATAACTATATGACTACACTAATACACGAAATTAATAATACAACATTAAACAATGAAAATGAACATGTAAATGAACACGTAAATGAACACGTAAATGAACATGTAAATGAAAATGAAAATGAACATGTAAATGAAGATGTAGATGAAGATGTGGATATGAGTGAATTAACAAATGAAATTAATACAATAACACATTTGTTAGGGGGGACACAAGAATTAGATATTAAAGAGATTGATTCTGAATCATTTAGGGAATCATTTGACAATATAGGTAAAGGGTTAGCATCTTTAATGAAACCGAATGAACAGACTATTAAGCCGACGGTTATAAGACCTATAAGACCTATAAAACATTTGTCACAAGAATTAATAAAAAATGAAATAAAAGAAAAGTATCAAAATACCAATTTAGTTGTAAAAATTAATAAAAAGAAATGAATGATATTCATGATATAGAAAAATCATTTATAGAAAATTATAGAAAAAAGTTAATTAACTTTTTTATTAAAAAGATATATGAAAATTATAAAATTTATGATAAAAATGATAATATTATATCCGAAAAAGATGTTGAAAAATTATTTTTAAAACACAAAATAAGTAAACGTTGTATTGGTATGACAAATACTATACCAATTGCGCAATGTAGTAGAAATACAATTGAAAATAGTGATTATTGTAAAATACATCTTTATAAAGTTGGTAGTATAAAACAAGAAACGTGTATAAAACAAGAAACGTGTATAGAATTCAATACTATTACAAATATAAATAATAATATAAATAATTTAGATAAAAAGTTAATTAAAAAATTTATAGAAGATTCATTCTATGTAGTAGATGAGAAGTATATTTATAATCCAGAGTCAATGTCAAAAGTTGGTTATATAGATAATAATCAATATATTTTAACATCTGACCCATTTGTACTTGAATTAATTTAAGAATTAGATTTTTTATATGCATTTACAAATAATTCATAAAAGATATTTTCCAAATTTTTCATGTATTCTACTTTATTGCATACTTTACCATTTAAAAACTGTTGTCTAGTTAATTGAGGACAATTTTTCCAGAATTCAATTGGTTTTGTTTCTAATTGTGAAATTTTATCAACTATTTCATTTATATTATTACATATATAAAATTCCATATTTGAATTTTTTAAAATACTACATGTTACATTTTGTGGATGAAAATAATATGTTGAATCATATAATGAAAATACTGGTTTGCCCATAAGTAAAGCTTCACATGAAGTTGTTGTTCCAGAATATGGAAATGTATCTATAGCAATATCAACTAAATTATATGTATCTAAATGTTGTTCATGTGTTAATGTACACTGTAATATTTTAATTCGTGTAATAACATTTTTATCAAATTTATTTAAAAATTGGGTTACAATATTACTATTTATTAATGCTTTTGTTTTAAAAATAAATCTTACATTATTATTCGTTTTTAATATATAATTAAAACTATTGATTACACTATCAGTAATTTTATTAATTCTATTATAACAACCTATTGTAATATATTTATTTTTAATAAAAGGTGTTTGTTTAAGTACTGGTAAAATATCAGTATTATGAATAACATGTGGGTCATAACATAAAAAACAATTTTTCATAAATAATAATTTTTCAGTATAAAAAGGTTGAGAAATAAGCTCATTATCACATATATTATCTGTAATTCTATAATCCATTTCATTTAACCCAGTTGTAAATGGGTAACCTATATATGTAATTTGAATTGGTGAAGGTTTAAATGAAAAAATATCTAATCTATTAAAGGCTGTATGCCCAGCTAAATCTAATAATATATGAATTTTATCATCATATATTAGTTTAGAGGCATTTTCTTGAGATATATTTTTGATAAATTTAAACTTTAAATTTTTGTTAAAAATGGTTGTATCAATTAAACATTCAGAATAACATGTTACATTAAAACGTGTTGTATCAAAATTTTTTAAATAAGTACAAATAAAATAACTAACAGGATGGTCTATAAAATCACCAGATATAATTCCAATATTAATTTTATTATCATCTGTTTTAAAAAAATTAGGCTTAAATATATATGGTTTCGGGTTTTTAGCATATAATTTATTAATTTGTTTATGCTGATTTGTTATATACATTTTATTATCATCCGGTAACTGATCAAAAATATAACTTAAATTCATAATCTTATTTTGAAAAGGTAACGCAAATTTAGGTACAAATTTTAACGATTTATTATAACATTCAATTGATTTTTGATTATCACCATTATAACTATGCATATGACCATAATTTAAATAAATTTCAGATAATAAAAACACTGGGTCACTTGAAATAAATGTTTTATCATAATATTTAATAGCCAATTTATAATGTTTTTCTGCTAAATCAGTTCTTCTCATCTCTGTATAAACAACACCTAACTGATTATTAATATCCGGATTTTCTTTGCTTATCTCATGCGCTTTTAATAAATAATATAAACTATTTGGCCATTTTTTAATATTTCGATATATGAACGCAATACCATTATAATTATTAATTGATAAATTAATACTATCTTCATCATATATTTTTATTAATTCTAATGATAATTTATAATGAACTAACGATAATTCTAATTCATTTATACGCTGATACATATGACCTAAATTATAATGAATAGTAGGACTCTCTGGAGCAAATAATAAAGCTTCTTTTAAAAATTTAATACATAAATTATAATCATGTTGTGAAAAATAAGTTAATTGTGTATAAATACTTGTTATTTGTTTAATAGCATCTTTAAACTCAAATTCAAATTGCAATATCATAATGTATGTATTTAATGCTTTATTAAACAAATTATTCTCAAATTGAGATAATTCTAACGAAATAGATGTTGTTCTATTTGCATTATTTTTTCTTAATTCAATATATTTAATATTAATTAATTGTTCAGCTATTGTTTTAATATAATTACCTAAATTCATTAATGAATTCAAATAAATATCTTTTTCAATTTTAGGAGTAAAATCTAACAATAAATATTCTCTTAAATCAATACTATTTATAATCATATTATATTGTTCACATGCCAATACTCTCATTTCAAATTGTTTAAGTTCATTTTTCGTATTGACAGAATCTATTATATAATTATTTGCTGTTTTATAAATTTGTTTATAATTTTTTACTATATTATTTTTTTCATAATCTGTAAAATTTGATAATACAATGTTATTTAAAATATTTATAAATTTTTCAGAAATAACATTCATTTTATTAATCAATAATTTTATTAATAAATAATTTTATTAATTTTAAATCAAAAATTGAATTTAAAATAAACATTTATTTAATATGAAACAAAAAATGACAGAAAAAGTACTCGAAATTAAAAAATTTGAAACTTTATATGGTATAAGTAAAGATAATAAAATTAAATCATGGGAAATTCGTGTAGAAAGATATTCTAATTATTCTGAAATTATTACATTATATGGATATACTAAAAAAATAGAAACAAAAAGACGTATTGATTTTGGTAAAAATTTAAATAAATCAAATGCAACAACACATTATCAACAAGCTATTTCAGAAGCATTCAGTAAATGGAACAAAAAACAAAATATTGAACAATATACACAAGATTTTGTATTACACATAGATAAATTAAATATCAATGACAACGCCAATAACAATACCAATCCAAATAACAATACCAATGACAATGCCAATGACAATGACAATGCCAATGACAATTTTGAGGATAAAAATAAAGAAATGGGGCCACATTTGCCGATGTTAGCACAAGATTATTTAAAACAAAAACAAAAGATTAAATTTCCGTGTTATGTACAACCAAAACTTGATGGTTTTAGAAACATATATAATACAACTATGAATAAAAATACTACAAGACAAGGTAAAGAGTTTTCGATTATTGCTCAGTCAGGAAAATTATATGAAGAATTATGTTCTTTGCCAAAAGGATTAATATTAGATGGAGAATTTTACACTAATAAAATTAATTTTGAAGGTTTAGGAGTACTTCGTAAAACAAAAAAATTAACAAATACAGAAATTAATAATTTACAAAAAATAGAATATCATATATATGATATAATTGATACAAAACTAACATTTGAACAAAGAAATAGCCTAATAAAAAATTTACATTTAGAAAATTATGAAAAATTAATTTATGTACCTACTTTTCTAGTATCTTCAGAAAAAGAAATACAACAATATCATATAAAATTTTTAGAACACGGGTTTGAAGGAACAATGATTAGAAATTCATCTGGTATGTATAAAGAAAAGTTTAGGTCATATGACCTCTTAAAATATAAAGATTTTCAAGATGGAGAATTTGAAATTATTGATTTTACATTTGAAATAGATATCTCTGGAAAAGACCAAAATTTAATTGTTTGGATAGTTAAAGTTCCCTCTGAAAACACAAACATCGACATAAAATGTAAGGTTAGACCCATGGGAACAAAAGAAGAAAGAAAGGCATTATATAAAAAATGTAAAGAAAATTTTAATGAATTCAAAGGAAGAAAACTTTGGGTAAAATATTTTGAAAAGACACATGACGGTAATTTACGTTTTCCTACCACAAAATGCAATTCTTATACTGAATATATTAGAGATGATATAATTTAATCTTTTAACAGTATTTACATAAAAATAAGATATATAAGAAATAAGATATATAAGAAATAAGATACATAAGACACAATTAACAATTAATTAACAATTAATTAACAATTAATTAACAATTAATTA
>Ga0214923_10003392_pt1 | contig 19993 bp, 16 predicted proteins | sample LL1510_MetaG_FD_177993 | JGI IMG/M metagenome (GOLD analysis project Ga0214923, IMG submission 177993) | Freshwater microbial communities from Lake Lanier, Atlanta, Georgia, United States - LL-1510 | ecosystem: Environmental > Aquatic > Freshwater > Lake | place: USA: Georgia | collected...
GCGGTTGACGCGACTGCTCCTGCTCCTGCTCCTGCTCCTGCTCCTGCTCCTGCTCCTGCTCCTGCTCCTGCTCCTGCTCCTGCTCCTGCTCCTGCTCCTGCTCCTGCTCCTGCTCCTCCTACAACTCTTGTAACGGATGTTCTTATTGAGAAGCATGCTCCTTTGCCTGAGAGCCGTGCTTCTACACCAGATGCCTCTGCTAAGGCAGATGCAGATGCAGATGCAGATGCAGATGCAGAGGCAGAGGACACTCGCATGCCCGTAAATAGGGTGGCCTCCTCATTTGATGAGAGTATTTATAGCCAACGGTTCACAGTACATAAGGTACCTTCTTCTGATGTGACCATTCGCTCCTACGAAGGCGATTATAATGCATATGTGACGATTGACACCACCGAGCCTGTTACTCTGCCTATCACGAGTCTTCGCCACGTCTTAAATAGTATTCAACCAGATACAGAGAAGAAATATCTGGTGGACAATTTTATGCTTGCTATGGGCTTCTTCTTTGCCTCTGTTCTCCTCCGTGCTAGGGATTGTTCGTAGGACGAAGTCAACCTGCGGTGAGACGAAGTCAACCTACGGTGAGACAGACACAGCCAGAAGCATCCTTCTCCCTCAAAAAACAGGTGGCTAGAGTTCCCCGCCCATATTTTTTCTTCATCCGCGAATACAAGACCTTATATAATTCGCCCACAGTTCCCCCAGACAAACGAATACGAAAGACGAACTCCAAATAACCAATTTCCTCCAGGCTCGGCTTGTAGGCAGACCCCTCTCGTAAAACACCCACCATCAGATTATTCCACGCCCTGTTCATAACAGGTTCTGCCACATTCGCGTGTAATAAACTCGCCTCCGCAGCGTATACGAGAAGATCCGAAAGTTCTTGTAGCCTCTCCTCAGGAAACCAATCAAATATGCGCAACTCTATACCATGCAAGAAATGTTTTCGGTAATTTATATCCATACCCAAATGTTCCAAGGCCACATAACCACTCGTAGCATGATAGACCTTATACCACCAGAAAGGCTGATCAGATCCTCGCAACTGACTTATCGGAACCGTCAGTATCTTTCCCTCGGGCATAGCATCTGTGTCATAGGTGCCTAAGCCGATATAGCGACTCATCGCACCGCGCTGTGAACCTGCAGAACATCCTTGAAAGGGATCAGCGCTGCCGTAGACGGCCACTAGAAAAGGCTCCAACCATTGATAAACGCGTATACAGGCCCTATGCTGCATCTTGAACTTTGTCTGGTCTTTCATGGTAGGTGTGCCATCTGCCAACTTCTTGCCGAGTCGTGTAGGCAAAGTAATATTCACATGATACGTGCCATTATTAAACATCCCAATATTTCTCTGATTTGTGTGAAAGATGGCGAATGCAGGGTTTCGCGGAGGGTAGATGACGGGACCCTTGTCCAGGAATACTCGTCGGTCTACCAGAAATTTATTAAAAGCGCTTAGAAACCCCTTCTTTTTCACAATAAGTTCCTCTATTACATCTTCCACCGTGGCTCTATAAAAATCTTCGCTCATGAACTCAATCGTATCACCGTCAAATGTAAAACCCGCATCGTGTTCATCAATAAATAACCTCGGACAAAAGTCCTGCATTTCCTCAAAGACCGTGCGCCCTGAGAACTTCGGATTTGGCCTCGGCTCCTTTTCATAAGTGGTGAGATGTTGTCCGTGGCGATCGGCCTTTGTGAGAGAGTGGCAGTTGAGTAAAAGGGGTAAGGGTACGAATCCAGAAGCATCTGGAAATAGGCTATCCATCTGCGCAAGTGTCTCGGGCTTGTAGGAATTATAGTAATTCACGCTGTACCTCTCAGGCTTCCTCGCCGTTTTTAAAAGGGGCGTTGCTACGTGCACAGGCTTGGCGAACTGCAAATATGTTTCTATCTCTATGCCGAATCCCCAGAATATCTCGTTCTCTCCGTATTTATCCTTATATTTCCTGTGTTTTTCAAGGACTGGGCGGGAGTCCTTCATCTGAGCTAAAGGGTATAAAAAATGAAGGCCGGCGTGGCACAGGCCGATGGTCTCACCAATGCCCAACTTTATGTACGATATCGGAAAGGGCGTTGACCGCCTATTACGTTGTAAGCGCGTACACCCTTGTTTCCTAGTATTATTCCTCTTTATGGCAGGGTGTGCCATTGCCACAGGCGTTGTATATTTGGTAAAGGGCCCAGGAGAAATTATACAAATCGCCCTTTTCTCTCTAACTCTGATCCTGATATTCCTATTCATTGGCTCACACGCGTATTATCTTAGGGAAAATCAACAGATAAGTCAACCGGTAGAAAATGTTTAAACACGTGGCGCATATACTATATACGATGCGGATCTTCACGCCATTTTTCATGAAGCCGTGCGAAGTTCTCACGCTTACGAAGATGACGGAACAGAAAATCACAGAACCTATAAGTATTTCCCTAGAAAACTACGGGCGTCGCCTATTTGTGCCCGTAAAAGTAACAAATGCCAGATCAACCTTTTTTACTCCCCATTTTATGATTCATTACCCAGAGCTATATTTTGATTATATTCGCGGGACTATTATGCGCTATGAATACAACGAACAGGGTATTATGACGAGACATGTGTTACAGGAGGAAATGCAAAAATACCAGCTTGTTAAGGAAATCCATGTGGCTACTATTGAAACCCCTCCTCTTGAGGGAAAGGATATGCTCTTCTGTAGCAGATTATATTAGCACCCTCTTCATATCTTCCAGAAACTCCTTACTGATATTTCTTGACTCCGCGGGCAAGAGACAGAGGCTTCCAATCTCGGCATCAGAGTCTACACGGCGATGGAAGATGAGATCGGCTACAGTATTCGGCAAATATAGATAATACGGCGAAGTTACACCGGCTTCTTGAAGACGATATAGCACGAGCTCGAGGTCGGCGAAGGAGAAGACATAAACATGATAAGAACCATTTTGAATGATTCTTTTCGGTTTTAGAGGCAAATTTATAGCGGTGATCACTTCCTTATGAAGGCCGAAGAGCTCCTCCAAGGTTTCGCGCAGAGCGGTCTGAAAGGGATCGGTTTCCTCGGGTTCTTTCTTTCCGCCGAATCCGCTTATTGTTGGCTCGGACTTGCGTGACTGATAGCCGGCCAGCGTATGAACACCATTGGTAAAGAGACAACCGGCTCCTGTATATGATTGTGCGGATGCATCCTTAGTACGAAGACACGAACGGAACATTGGGGACTGTGTAAAAGGGGTTGGTTGGGGATTAATTTTTATTTTATGCCGTCTAAAAATTGAAGCCGGTTGGGCGCTGGGATACCGAGTCTCCTTTCCCACGCTTAGACATGTCTTCCGCCGATGAAAGCCCTCTGCCAGCTCCCATAGACGGGACCGAGTTGCACAGAGCCCAGTCCTGGATCTTTGAGAAATTCCTGGAAGATCCGCGCACTATGACCATGCGGATGAAACACCGCGCTTCCTTGCATCGCGCGGTAATAGTGAAGAGAGGCCAGATCATCGCCGAAGCCACGAATAACTATGGCTCCCGCAGTCGTGGCTCTGGCTACTCCCGCAGTAGCATCCACGCTGAGAAGAACGTGGTGAAGGTGCTGGGAGATGTCCACCGGTTAAGAGGAGCTGACATGTATATCATGCGCTTCTCTCGCACGGAGAACATAGAATTTGTGCGCTCTACACCCTGCCCAGCATGTATGATATTCCTGGAGAAATGTATGCGTGAATACGGCCTGAAGAACGTCTATTACACGAGTTAGTAAAGAGGAATAACTTTTTGTGTACACCTACTGAACCAGAACGCCAGCTCTGAATAGGTGCTCTGGCGATTACAAATGAATATATTACATTTTGACAACAATAACATCTTAATCACCGCGTGCTGTGTTTCATTTATGGCTGGTGACCTCGGATATGTGATGATCCTCGGGACCTGAAAACAATCGGCATAGTCTTTCGCCGCCTCTTCGTTGTCATACGATACGAAGAAGCTCTGTGGATATTCCGTGGCCGCGACTTTCTGGATAGCATCTTTATATACGCGCGGATCGTACGGTCTCCTGATGTTTTTTTCATGGGGCGCCTTCCACGTCCTCACGGATACTCCGCAAACAGGGTACACAAACCTAGAATGTACTCGCGCCACTTCATCCAGTACTGTGGCCCGCCATTGAATCTTATCTATCGCGCGCATGATTCTATTGTAGACCCGATCATGTATTAGGCTCCTATCATAATACAAATCTATTTTACTCACCTCGGAAAAAATAGGCAAGGCCTTCTGTGTAAGAGGGTGAATTCCCGTCTCATGGCTCTGATCATTGGGAAGATTCGGCTGATCCAATTCTTCAGTCTTTAGTACCAAAAACCGCCAGGTGTCAAAAAAGATCCTATCACAGTTGTTGTCAAAGATAAAACATCCCTCTAACACTGAACGGAAGTTGCCAAGTGCTGACCTGGGATTATCCACGATCTTCGTATCATCGCTTATACTCAGCCCGCTTATGAAGCTCTTTAGGGAATTGCCAATACCATTTGTGTCATATACAGGTACCAGTAGGCGCATTTATATGGCATATTCCTTGAGCCTTTGGGCCCTTTGGCCCTTTGAGCCCTTTGGCCCTTTGGCCCCTAGGCATAAAAATCATTCAGATTTATGCCTATCTGCGGATAAAACCTCAGGCAATAGTATAAGAAATGGCATCGGTCGTTATATCATCCGGGTTATCCGTGGCCGACGCGCAGACATCTTCTGCAGCCGCCGGCCTCAGCATGTATGCGCGTCCAGATGGAAAAATAGACGTCTATTCCACGGATGCGGATGCTGTTGACGCGTGGTTCAAAGGGCTCAGTACAGATGTAAGTGCAGAACTTGTCATTCATAAGATGCAACCGCGATCACTGCAAAAAGAGGTAGAATCATTGGATACTCTTCAGCCCGCAATTCCAGGATATAGTTTTTTCACGGTCAAAGAGGTGGCGCAAATATACGGATTTCCTGCTCCGGATACTTCTGTAAATATTGTGGTGGGCGTAATGTCATTTGGCGGAGGTCTATACGGCACTGTAGATGCGGATGGTGTATTAACAAACGGTGACGTACAGGCATATTGGACTTACCTGGGCATACCCACAAATAGACACCCCCGTGTAATTATAAGAACGATTGACGGAGCCACGAACTCTCCTGGGGGAGCGGATGGAGGAGCCACTGCGGAAAATACCTTGGATGTGGAAACAGTTGGAGGAGCCTGCCCTAGTGAGAATCTCACGATTATATTATACATATCGCCCAATTCACTTGCCCAGATTTCCAGCCTACTCACGTATATGTATACTACGCCGGTAGTGGCAGGTGGTGTAAGCTACACTCCCAATATAATATCGTGTTCATGGGGCTTGGCGGAGGTCTATTATTCTAGCTCGCTGAGAAATACCATTAATTCTACTATGGCTACAATTACAGGTTTAGGAATATCTATTTGTACTGCTACCGGCGACTGGGGTGCCAATAACAATGGGCCTACTCCGGGCTACTACGTAGACTTTCCTTCATCCAGTCCATATGCAACGGCGGTAGGAGGAACGCGCCTAGTCTGCCCGAACAACGTCTATGACGGAGCCACTGTGGAAACAGCCTGGATAAACGGCGGAGGCGGTACAAGCCAAGTCTTCGCAAAACCCCCATATCAGAGCGCTATAAGCGGTAATTTCCGCTGTATACCCGATCTTGCAGCAGTGGCCGATCCCAATACAGGCGTGCTCTTCAAAATTGGCGGATCAACATATATATATGGCGGTACAAGTGTGAGTGCTCCTCTCGTGGCGGGATTCCTAAGCGCGATAAACTGCCGGACCTTTGTAAATCCGCTCCTGTACTCTGCACCCTTAAATTGCTTTCACGATGTGACACTTGGTAATAATGGAGGGATGCTTGCTGGTACCGGCTATGATAAAACGACAGGTCGCGGGAGTATAAACGGTGCAAATCTTGGGCCTTATATTATTGCCGTTCCTGTATCAGGTGTTACACTCAACCAAACCACCGCCTCTTTATTAGCAGGAGATACCTTACAACTCACGGCCACAGTGGCTCCCACGAACGCCACCAATAAGACACTGACATGGTTTTCTTCTAACACTTCTCGTGCCACGGTGGATTCTTCTGGCCTTGTTACAGCTGTGCTAGGAGGTTCTGCCACCATAACAGCGCGCACAATAGATGGCAATTATACCGCTACATGCACAGTCACAATCACAGGAACTGTAGCTGTATCAGGAGTCAATCTAAATAAGACGAGTGCCACCGTAGGTGTAGGGGCTACTACGCAGTTATTGGCCACTGTTTTACCGACAATTGCCACTGATAAAGGCGTGACTTGGTCATCATCTAATACCGGCAAGGCTACGGTGAATGCGAGCGGAGTTGTAACAGGGGTGGCCACGGGATCTACCACAATCACTGTCACTACTGATGATGGTGCCAAAACAGCCACGTGCGCGGTAACTGTTGTAACTTCTGTCCCTGTAACAGGGGTTGGTCTAAATCAGAGCACCGCTTTCTTGGCCACAGGTTCTACGCTCCAACTTACGGCTACTCTGTCTCCCACGAATGCCACAAATTCCGCGGTTACTTGGTCGCCCTTAACAGGTTCCATAGCAAGAGTGAGTACAGGCGGACTCGTCACAGCGGTTGGACCAGGAACAGTAAATATCGTGGTAACGACGACAGATGGATCTTTCACAGCCACCTGTGCAGTTACGGTATATTCCGGGGCCCTTGTACCTGTTACAGGAGTTAGTGTATCACCTACATCAAGAACCATTGAAGTTGGGGGAACACAGCAACTCACGGCCACTGTGTCTCCTGTAGGAGCCACGAATAAATTAGTATCATGGTCTTCCAATTCTTCTTCCGTATCTGTGAGCCAGACCGGTCTAGTCACAGGCGTTTCTCCTGGACCCGCCACAGTCACTGTGACAACCCAGAATGGCGGCAAGACAGCCACTAGCTCTATCATAGTAAACTCGCCTCCTATGATAACCATGAGACCTTCAAGCACATCCGCCTACGTTGGGACACAAGTAATTGGCACTGACATAGATGCAACAATAAGCCGCGCCGGATTAAATGCGTCAGCAATAACGTGGTCTTCCTCTAACACCCTTATTGCAACCGTCCCAACAAATGGCTCTGTAAGATCAACCACCGCAAATACAACAACCATCCGTGTTCGTGTAACAGGGACAGGCAATGGAACAGCTACTATTACGGCAAATGCAAGTGCTTATGGAGTTTCAGCGACAAGCACCGTGCTCGTAAGCACCAGAGTACAGAGTGTGACACTGAATGCGCGCAATGTAAGTTTGGCAATAGGTGGAACATTTCAGGCAGTGCCAACAATATCTCCTGCCACGGCATCTAACGACGACGTCATCTGGTCATCTTCTTCTTCTGGGGTAGCCACTGTAGATGCAGACGGCCTTATTACTGCTGTAGGAAATGGCTCAGCTACTATTCGTGTTACTAGTGTGGACGGCTCTAAGTTCGCCACGCTCACTGTATCCGTTACAACCCCTGTAACAGGTGTGAATTTGAGTGCAACAACTCTCACCATTGGTCGCGGAGCAACGAGCAGATTGCTTGCAAGTGTTACACCGCCGAATGCGTCAAATGTAGGTGTAACATGGTCTAGTTCCAATAGTCGTGTGGCGAGCGTAACAACTACGGGGGTTGTGCGCGGAGTGGCTACGGGCACAGCTACTATAACGGTACGCGCAAAGAGCGGTGGTCTAACAAGTACATGTATTGTTACGGTGGTGTAAAATTGAAGCTGGATCAGGGTAACCAAGAAAGGTCCACCTGAGAAATGTCGTCAGCGTTTGTTCGTGTTGTCACGGATACGGAGGCAGTGCCTTCGCCTCCGCCCCAACCTGCGCTCGTCACCGGCTACGAGCCTGACCGATTCCAGAAATTCGCCATTGAGGCCATTGAGGCCGGCGAGAATGTGCTCGTGACTGCGAAGACCGGCAGTGGAAAGACCTTCGTGGGCGAGTACCAGATCGCCAAGTCACTGGCCAGAGGCGGACGCATCTTTTACACAACACCCATCAAGTCTCTGACAAACCAGAAATTCCACGACCTGAAGAAGCTCTTCCCTGAGGCCTCGGTGGGGATTATGACCGGGGATATCAAGTTCCGCCCGGATGCGCAGATCATTGTGATGACTACGGAGATTCTGCGCAACCTCTTGTTCAAGCGGGGCACGGCCACGGAAAAGATCGGGGTCGGCGCACTCATGACGCTGGATGGCCTGGACTCGGTCGTCTTTGACGAGGTCCATTACATCAATGACCCGGATCGTGGCCATGTCTGGGAAGAGACCCTCATGCTCTTGCCGGCCACCGTGAAACTGATTCTGCTCTCGGCCACCCTGAGCTCGCCCTACGGATTCGCCGAATGGCTCGGAGAGCTCAAGAAGGTGCGTGTCTGGCTCATCAGCACTCTCTGGCGCGCCGTGCCCTTGGAGCACTGTGTTATGGCCGAAGGACGGCCTCTCGTGATTTATGACGCCAAGGAGCACTTTCATGATACGGTGTATCGCGAATGGTTCGCCGGGAAGGGCGCTGCCTTACTGGCCCATGACAAGTTCAAGGAGAAGGTGCAACAGGTGAAAAAGGGAGGGTTTGAGGGTCCGGTGGCCGGGAAGACGAGGCCCAAGTCGTTTGAGCACCAGCTCAATGAATGCTTGGAGTACTTGGACACACGCGGCTGCCTCCCAGCCATCTTCTTCGTCTTTTCCCGCGTCGGGTGTGAGAAACTCGCCGACAAAATCACGGGCAATTTCCTGGACTCCTCGGACGCGGCTGCGGTGGCGAATATCTGGGACTTTCACTTGTCGCGGTACAAGGAGAGTCTGGAGAAGTCGCCCCAGTACCATAGTCTGCGGACCCTGGCCATGCGAGGTATCGCCTTTCACCACAGCGGTCTCTTGCCCTTCCTCAAGGAGATTCTGGAGGTCTTGTTCAGCAAGGGCTATATCAAAGTTCTCATGGCCACGGAAACTTTCGCCGTCGGCATCAATATGCCCACGAAGACGGTTGTATTCACGGCCCTGGAAAAATTCACGGATGGATCCTTACGCCTCTTGCGCTCCGCCGAATATACACAGATGGCTGGCCGAGCTGGGCGTCGGGGGAAAGATGATCGGGGTCTGGTGATTTATCTGCCCCAGAGAGATCCTGCCGATTTGTTTGAAGTACGCCAGATACTGACGGGACGAGCGGCTTCGTTTGGTTCTCGGATGAATTTCCACTATGACTTTGTCTTGCGAACAAAGGACACGCGGGCTTTGATAGAGATGAGTTATTGGTGGACACTTCTGCTGAAGGAGGTCCAAAGAAGTAAGAGCGAAGTCTCTGATGCCATCGCAACCCTTCAACAAAAGAGGAGCCTTCTGACAGCCGAGGATATGGAAGAGTGTCAGAAGAAGGAGGAGCTCGAGATTCGGGTGGCAAGCCTCCACAACGCAAAGAAGAAGGCTGCACAGAGGGAGCTTGTGTCGTGGCAGGCTGAGCATAAGGAAAGCAAGTGGAATCCGATCTTTGACAGGTATAAAATGGTGTGCGAAGCCTCTCAGACAGTGACCTCCTTGCAGGGGGTGGTGGAACAACTGGAACAGGAGCAGGAGGTTCCTCAAGTTCGCCTTCGTCAGAGGGTTCTTTCGGAATACGAATACGTAGATTCGGCCTTTCAGCTAACTCCGAAGGGCTTGCTAGCGTCAGAGGTGAATGAAGGACATCCATTCCTGACAACGGAGCTATTTCTGCGATTGGAAGGAAAGGCCGCTGCATGGTCCCTAACAGAACTCTTGACTATTCTCGCGATCTTCTTAGGTGATTCACCGAGCGAAGATGCCCCGCCGATTTCTGAGCTGAGTGTAAAAGGGTCTGTTCGGGCTGAGCTTGCGCGAATCGCCGATGATGCGCGCCTTGGGTACGAGCGCGAGAAGGCGCATGGCCTTCCTGACGACCTGGACTTCTGGACTCTCACGACCGAATGGGTGGAGCCGGTGGCCGCCTGGGTGGGCGGTGAGACCATGCTTCCTGCAGTGGCTGCGGAGTTTGGACTCTTTGAGGGGAATCTACAGCGCGCCCTCATGAAACTGATGGGGTTGGTGGAGGAATTCCGGGCTATGGCTACCCTGCGTGCCGATATCGGATGGCTTGGTTTGCTGGAGGGGGCGCAGATGGTTGTCTTGCGTGATGTGGTCGTGGCCGAGAGTCTGTACTTGCGGATTTAGATGAAGTGCTCAAGGACTGTGGGGTTCAAATATATTATCATGATGACAAATAAGACCATTAGCGCATAGGCAAAAAAAGCCTTGGTGGAAGAACCCTTGCTAAAGTTCTGTACAGCCATTTCTATAATGCCCCATAATCCGACCCACCATAACACGACCAAAAAGCCAATGGCGAATACATTTTTATCTGGCACCATGTTCTGGCTTCTGTCGTTAGGGTGATAATAATTTGAAGACGATCTTGTCCTTCCAACGCGCCTCTTGGCGATTCTCGTACCACTGGATACTGACGGGGGCGCTTGGTTTGATGTCGGCAGAAATGTTTTTCACTTGTATCGCAGTCTTCCAGGCAGGAACCCAGACCTTGGCCTTGCGCTTTTCGGAGTTCACCGATATGACTGTGCCTTGGACTGCAGCCGCGGCAGCATCTTTTGACAGGGTAGTCATGAAGAAGAGGTCTCGCTGAAACGCCTTGGCCTGCTTCTGGCGCCGGTTCATCTCGTCCACGAGGGCTTGCTGCGCTTGCTGCGCAGGTCCCTTGCCCAAGAGGATCGCCTTGATAGCGCGCTGGTTCACGATATCGGCGTATCGGCGAATGGGCGACGAAGCATACGCATACGCGTCCAGGCCGAGAGCTTCGTGCGCAACCGAATCCGCCGTGGGTAGGCAGTACTCGGCAGATTCATAGAACAGGAATTCAGGCACGCCGGGGATTTGCACACGGCTCGCAACGCCACCCTTTTGCCGTCGCAGAATGCCTGTGCCCGCCGAAGAAAGCATCTTGCCAGCTTCTTCATTATAGAATATCATGAGGCGCTCCACAATCACGTGGGAGTCAGGTGCTTGCGTGATTTTCTGGAGAACCTGCAGTTCCGGGCTAGTTCCCAGAGCCTTGTCAGCCTCGTCATATGTGTAAGAGAGGGTTGTCTGGGTCAGGGTGCTTATCCAGCGAAGATTCGCAGGTAGCCATGAGCCCTCCTCCACGTCAAAGCACAGACTCAGGGTCGGCTTGGCTTTGCCAGGCAAGAGGGAGAACGTATCCTCGGAAAATTCCCTGGCAAACATCGGCTGGATCGCATCACCAGCCGGTGTATAGAAGCTCGTGGCTCGACGGCGCGCCTCCAGATCAAGAGCAGACCCCTCTAACACCCTTGAGGAGACATCGGCAATATTAATCGCGATTGTCCACTTCGTGTCGGAGATTTTGTGAACTGTGAAGGAATCGTCTACGTCCTTGCACCCTGGAGGATCTATGTGAAAGGTGGTGCCGCGGAGGGTCTGACGGATAGTATAATCATCTTCTTCGGCGAGAGGAGGGGGTGGTCTCTTGGCCACAAGATCCTTCTGACTGTCGTAGGCATACGTGGTAAGAAGAAGCTTCAGTTCGGATTCATCTGTGGGTTCACCGAGGTTCTGTATGATGTTCGCCTTGGGGAGTTCTCCTTGACGCTGGGGGGTTGTGGAAGGTTCCACTATCGCGTGGATATTGTAAAAGAGGTTGCGTTGAGAACAGCCGACGGCCATTGGTCCAAATCGCTTGTCATAGGGTACAAAGCGGAAGAGGGGGACACCACGGCTTGTCAGGCCATAGCGGACCTTGGACGTAAGCTCCAGTGTACCTGCGATACGATTATTGACGAGCATCTTATATAGACAGAGGACAGAGGACAGGTCATTTGCTTTTGTTGGCGGTTCAATTTTTCTAGAAGAATGGTCATGAGAGAAGCTTTCCTGTAACAAAGAGCCATTTCTAAAAATTGAAAGTGGCCGGGCGGGGATAGGTAAGTCCCCCCAATGGTGTACGTATATGAGAAAACCGCCGATGGCGAGTATGTCTGCCCTCACTGCGCCTTTGTAACTGCGAAGCAGCCTACAATGCACATGCACTACAAGGCAAATCACGATGGTGCTCTCAAACATAAGTGTAAGGACTGCTCTTACGAAACGGCTACGAAGCAGGCCTTGGACAATCACATTATCGCGAAACATCCTGAGAAGTCGGAGATCTGTGTGAAAAAGATTGCCTGTCCTTGCTCAGGATGTAACTACGAGAGCCTTACAAAGGGCGGACTTCGTAGTCATTACACAATTCGTCATCTTTCCCAGTATATTACAAAGTTCCTCGGAAAGACAGAAAATAAACAGATCTCTTGTACTTGCTGTGGAGTAATCTTCACAAGCAAGCCGGCCTTCGTATATCATCTAGTTATGTGTATGCCGGAAGAGGTTCGGACGAATCCTACACATTCTGCTGGCCTAGGGCTTTGCTAGCTAGCTTGCTGATCGGGAACATCCTTGTACATTTTTTGCACTGCCAAGACGATTTGATAGATATGATAACCGAGGGCAGCGAATCCCAGCATCGCGAGTACCTCAAACGCCCATCTAGGAGTATCATAGCCCATACAGCCAATATAGAGAAGTATCGGTGCCACTGCCAGAACATGTAATATATTTACCCATACCGTGAGACCCTGGCCCTTCCACCGTGTTATAATGCGATAGGTGTGAAAGAGAAGAACAAGTAGACCCATAACCTGAAGAACCGTGAATACCCACGGCATGAGTTGGCCGCGCACAAAGGCTACGTAGAGGAAAAAGGGGGACACGACTAATACGTGAAATGCCGAGAGCTGTATATGATCTGTCATTACTAGTGTCTATCAGAAAAATTTGCGCAGGAGTTTCTCGGAGTGTTCCAGGGCTCCCTCAATCCACGCCTGTCTCTCGCTGTAACTTTCCCCGCATACATAGACATTCTGCCAGCAAGAAGGAAGAGGTCGCATGATCTTTTCGCTGAGATGTCTAGGGTCATATAGGCCAGGAGTCCAATACGTACAACCGTGTTTCCATAGATGAGCCTTGAAAAATGTCGGACGAGGAATGTCCAGGCTAGGAAATAGCCTGCGCGTCTCCTTGCGGATTTCTCTTTCCAAGGAAGCTTCGCCCTCGGTGTTTAGAATTTTTGCCCAAGGCTCGGTATTTTCCGCATCTGTGTAAGAGGACATGATTACGCCTTTGTCGGCCCTGATAGGAATAATATAGCGGAGGGGAGAGTCTGTCACAATCTTAGGGAATCCATCAAACCAGGCGGGGGTCGGGTATACCGAGTATGTTCGTAGAAGAGGCTGCATCTTCAGGCACTTGAGAGCAGGAAGATTCTGGAAGGGGTTGATTTGTTTGAGCGCATCACTGTGCAGAGCAAGAATAACTTTGTCGGCAGCCAAGGTGGTGTTTGCGAATTTACATACGATGGGGGTTGTGTTTTTTTCTATGGCTGAGAGGCGATGGTTCAATAGAAACTTTACACCACGGTATTCTAGTGTATCGCGCATCCGTTTCATGAGTGTGTCCAAGCCCTCTTTTACAGTATAGAACCCCCCTTCAGAACCCATCTCGCCTTTTAGGGATTTGAGCGCAAGATCGGCACGCATCGTATTCACTTCGGAGCGATAGGGAAAATGGTGTAAGAGGGTTTTTGTTTCGGCTTCGCCGTATACTTTATTAAGGAGTTCTTCTACTGTATATCTGCCTAGAGTGGTGGGAGGAAGGTGTGAAAGGGCGCTGATAATAAAGTCGGATATATCTGACCATTGGTTTTCTTGGATTTTTTTCTCATCGGAAGAAATCCAGGCTTCTTCGGCTGAAAGAGGTATCTTGGTGAGTTTGTATTTGTTTACATAATGCGTTATGAGTTTGTGAGAGGCGTGTATTCTTCCCGCTCCAGACTCCCACTGCAGATTGGCGGATCCCTTGCGATACGTGAAGCAACGCCCGCCCACGTAGTCGTAGGCTTCGGCAATGGCGATTTTCTTGGTAGAGCCTTCACTGAGTCGCATGGCGCAGTGGAGGCCGGCTATGCCGGCACCAACAATGAGAATATGATAATCAGGATCAGAGGGCATCTTATGTATTGATGGATTATTCCTTTTTACTTTGTACCGAGTAAAGTCGTATGTATCCAGGCGGCCACCTTCGCCGTATCGCTGGACTGTATGGGACCAGTGAGTTTCCTGCCAGGATGAATCATAGCGAAACTCGGGATGCTTCTTACCTGGCAGTAGCCAGGGGTATAATTATTTTCGTCAATGTCGCATTTATAGACTGTGAGATTCGGAAACTCTTCCAGGAGAAAGTCCCATTTTATGCGTTTACAAGGGCCACACCAAGGGGCGGTGAAGTATACTAAGGCCGGGGAGGTCAGCGACGAATTAGTATTATAAAGAGTTTCAAACATCTCTTGATTTTGGAGGGGGATCATTCTTGTCGGGGAAGAGTCCATTTGCGCTTCTACCCGCTGAAAGAAGTAATCCGCCGCCAATAATCGCGGCCACTGTGGTAAAGGCGAAATAATCGAGGGATGTTTTTTCTTGTGTGGGGCTTATTCCACCTCCATCTTGACGCTGGCGCCGCCACTGCTGCTGCTCTTGCTGCTGCTGTTGCCACTGCTGCTGCTCTTGCTGTTCCTTTGCTTCCTTTAATGCAGTTTTATATTCCTTATCATGTTTACGGAGAGCATCATTGAAATACACGGGCATAATATTCGGACTGAAGCCATCCTTATTCATCGTAAGTCCAGGGTAAAGAACATAATCCAGCAGAGAGCTACGGAAGAGGAAGGGGCGTTTTATTCCGAAGACAAGCTCAACGGGCTTGAACAAAACAATACAGATATCGCATACGATACACACCAATTCCAGCAGATATCCGATCATAACATAGGTGAGCGGGAAGATGTTAAAGAAACGGGCCATCGCATTGCCGTAATCTCCCACAATCAATGAGGCCACAATTCCAATAGGACACAATAAGCAGTAAAAGAAAAAGGCCCATGGTTTGTCAGAATGTGTGCGATCTTTATAAGGGCTCGTGCTTGGAAATCCATCGGACGGTACCCACATGCCTTTTGCGAGTCCGAGGGCTCCAAACGGACTGTCCATGCCGAATAGATTCAGTTCTTCGTCCGTTAATCCCCAGGAAGAAAGCTGGATCAAATCATATAACCATGGATATCCTAACAAAAGTTTATTCCCAAAATATACCATTAGCGCAGTCTGCGGGCTTTTTAGAAGGAGGTGGTGAAGACCAAACCAACCAAAGAAGAGTGTAAACCACCACATCCCATTGCGGGTATAATGTTTTTCTTGCCAGAATTCTTCTCTTGTATGGGATACAGCAGGAAATTCCATTCCCCTTACTGTTATGAATCTTCTATTAATATCACCGGATAAACCCAATTGCCGGAACGAGGTTTTATATACGGAAGAGGAGCCCTCCAAAACCATCCACGATACGAAGAACATTGTGATTCAGCCCATAGATTCGGACAGTAGCAGAACCTCTTGCCGGAATCACCGCGTTATTCATCTGTAACTGCAGAGTTATGTTATCAATACGACTAGCATTCATGCTTCCACTCGGTTGTATATCTTCCGGTTTGAGGGCGAAACTATAACTATATATATAGTCATTCTTCGGAATTGCCGTGTGGTACTGGAAAGGCTGTACGAGTCGGAAATAATCTGCATTACGCATGTCAAAGCGGTCATAGCCCTCTATACGCAACAAAGCGGTGTTTATTAAATTCTGGTAGGCGTACGGGTTTCCTATTGCGGGTTCTCCTATCGCCACATTCGTGTAGTTGAACCACTGGTGCGCATTTACCGCAGCCGATCTCTGTACTACCCAGTACAGCTCCCTTAGAGGATGATTGAACTCCATGGGGATTTGCACGGTCGTGGCAGTAGAATCAATAGATATAGTCGGAGTGTATTGGACCTGTTCTATGAGATATTCGTGGGCATTGGCCACGAACCGGCGTCGCTCCTCCGTATCCAGATGTACATAGTCGCCGTACAAAGTCATCGTTGTGATAGAGGCGGAATTCGCGCTCTGAACACAGGGGATAGCCGTCGGATTATCAACAACGAACATTTGGTCAAGAGGCCTTAGCGTAATATTAATACGTATGGGGTGATACTGGATTGCCAGCAATGGCAAGAAAAGCCCGGGATTCTTGCAAAACCAGAAACGCAGGGGAATGTATAGGAAGAGAGGTCCAAATTGATTCACCTGTGCCGACGGCTTATTTCCTTGATTCGCACCTGTCGTTTTTCCAATCATGGCATTCCAACCATCTAGCTTTTCACTCGTGATAGTCAAATTGGATAGAATCTCCATCCATTCACCCGTCTGTTTGTCAATTTCTTGTTCCCCAATTTCAATACTCACTTCTTGAATGAGAGAATGGCCAACGGAATTCGGATATGATAGAGGAAGACCTGTAACAGAGTCCTTTATTGCCGGAAGAGCAATTTCCAACCAGAGGGCTCCAAGAAGGTCTCCCTTTCTCGGTAATAATACTGTGGTCCTTCTTCCAAAGTCCGGTTGACTGTCAAAGGGAATTACCTGTTGCTCCATGGAAAAATTGGTGTATCTGCGATATACCATCTTGAACCAGGTGACTTGAGGATTTCCGGTCAAGAAGACGTCCTGTTTTCCTTGAGCCACTAATTGTAATAATCCTCCTCCCTGGGTCATTCTGTTTGTGTATAGGATAATGCGAATGAGAGCGTAGCACGCGATAGAAATTTATATTAGGTGAAATAAGAATGAGTGGTAGTGGTCAAAATTCCATTGTGCTTCGTACCGTATATGCCTTAGATCCCAGAACAGGTCAGTATTTGAATTCAAACCAGATGCTTGTAACAGACGGCCTCGGAGGCACACGCTGGGTAGATTCCATATCTACATTCATTATCTCAGGTGGACCCGTTATGAATTCCCTTCCATCCACAATACAGTACTTTTCAACAGCGATATACAGCAATACCATGTTTTTTAACGGTTTATCAACCATGTCGACGGACATGTATACGGCAGTCTCTACACTTTCTACTGCTATTGGAAATACTCTGCCAGGGGCCATTTCCAGGGTGAATTTGCTGAGCACGGTGGCGGGTTTAGGGACCGCAGGATATGTAAGTAGTTCGGGTGTCTATAATATTATTAGTACTGTATCTGCCCAAGGCAATGTGAGCGGTGCAAGTGTAAGTACTATCGCATCTGCATTGAATAGTAACTATAAGATATACGATATTAGCACAACTACATCATATATACAACTAAGCACAATGAGTAGTTTTACCGGTCTAGGTTCAATTGGATATTTGAGTACTGCGAATCTAACAAGTACTGTAAGAGGGTTGGGTTCTGCCGGTTATATAAGTAGCAGTAGCCTGACAAGTTCTATTCAGGGTCTTGGGACTATAGGATATATCAGCACATTTAACATTGTGAGTAGTGTTATAGGGCTTGGTTCAGCAGGTTATATAAGTAGCTACAGTACTCTAATAAGCACGGTTGCGGGCCTAGGTTCTGCGAATTATGTGAGCACAGATAGTTTAGTAAGCACTGTGCTTGATTTGAAGACTTTTTATACTTCCAATGCCGGTGTAACAGGGGTTATGTTGGCATCTACGGTGGAAGGCTTGGCGAATTCTTCCTATGTGAGTACTTCCTCGCTTGTCAGTACGACCCAAGCACTTAGTGTATTGAGAACATCAACGCGCATTGACGACGCGGGGAATGTAATTATAATTGGGGGAATAAATAATTTTTCAAATACAAGTAACATTATTTATATAAGCAGTTTCCTAATGAGTTCTGTGACATATTCGGGAAATCAGGGATATACCTTTAACGCCACGAAGGTCCCTGGCTTAGAACACGATTTGACATTTTCTACCGCTACTATTGATCTGTCTGGCTTCAGTAATTATATTACGAGTAACTCTAGGATTACGATTGATGTCTATCCGAACATCGCATTTTCAAAACTGGCTACAGGAGCTACGACTACGGCAGTTTTACCTATAAGCACATTTTTGAAATATGGAAATATTAATATGTACAGTACAACAGTTACTTCATTCTTAAATGTTATAAACACGCGCGTCATGTTAGAAAGAAGCGTGGACGGGTTTACGCCTGTATATGTGGATCAGTCAAATTTCTTCAATACTCCTATTAAACTCACTGTTCCAACAGGGGATATTAAGACATTTTCTAATACGTATAATCTGGTGCATTATATGCCAAGTAGTTTGAACTTTAATTTATATCAAAATGCACTACACTCAAATGACGTGACGCCTTTTTTTGGTTCTACAGGATCATTATTTGTGAGTGTACAGAATTTACCTACCAAATAGTAGTATAATATGCAAGGACCCACTGGTGCCACGGGTGCTCCGGGCCCTGGTTATCTTTCCAGTACAGTTGGTCAATGGACTTCTTCGGTTCGTGGAGTTTGCTGTGGAGGACTTGAAACCCTTTTGATTGGAAAAGGGCTCGCATTTATTCCTGGTAACAGTGTGATTGTTGTGTCACAGGTGGATTATGAGCAGTTTTTTCAGGGGCGGGTGAGAATATATAATTCGGCAACTGGTAATATCATTATTGATGTGTGCAAGGTCAATGGAAATCCCCTGTTTCCTTTGGGAATATATAACGTGAATTTGAATCCGCTGGATGGTAAAACAGGGCCCACAGGCTTTACGGGAGCAACAGGTCATACAGGCCAGAGAGGTGCTACAGGAGTGACTGGATCTACTGGATTTACTGGATCTACGGGATCCACTGGTGCTACGGGATCTACTGGTGCTACGGGATCTACTGGTGCTACGGGATCTACTGGATCCACTGGATCTACTGGATCTACTGGATCTACTGGATCTACTGGATCTACTGGATCTACTGGATCTACTGGTCCTACGGGTCCTACTGGTAAAACAGGCCCTACGGGCTCTACTGGTGAAACGGGGGCCACTGGGCCTTCTGGTCATTTATTTACATCTATTACTACATCTCAATGGACATTCCCCTCTACTTTTGTAGGAGACATCGTGTCTGCTCCCATAGCATCTGGACTATCCTTTACTCCTGGTAACTCTGTCATTGTTTCATCAGCGATAAATGCCTTACATTTTTTTCAGGGAATTGTGAATAGTTATAATAGTGAGACAGGTTCAATATATATTAATGTAACAAAAATAAATGGTGATCCTAATTTTGCACAAGATCTATATTATGTAAATTTAAATCCGCTTGATGGCCCTACTGGTTATACAGGACCAACAGGACCGAGTGGTTTTTCCACAAATACAGGGGCTACTGGATATACAGGGGCTACTGGGGTTACTGGTCCTACTGGGATTCCAGGAGCTTCCTCAAACACGGGATCAACAGGGGCCACTGGTGCTACGGGTTTAATTGGAAATACTGGTGCTACTGGAATTCCAGGTTCTGCCACAAATACGGGAGCAACTGGGGCCACTGGTGCTACTGGGGCCACTGGTCGTACTGGTGCTACAGGGGCTACTGGAGCTACAGGGGCTACTGGTGCTACAGGTGTTACAGGGGCCACTGGTGCTACTGGGGCTACTGGTGCTACTGGGGCTACTGGTGCTACAGGTGTTACAGGGGCCACTGGTGCTACTGGTGCTACTGGTGCTACTGGGACTACTGGGGCTACTGGTGCTACTGGTGCTACTGGGGCCACTGGTGCTACAGGTCCTACAGGGGCCACTGGGGTCACAGGGGCTACTGGTGCTACAGGGGCCACTGGTGATACAGGGGCTAGAGGGGCCACTGGCTTTACAGGACCTGTTGGACCTACAGGG
>Ga0214923_10003394_pt1 | contig 19959 bp, 19 predicted proteins | sample LL1510_MetaG_FD_177993 | JGI IMG/M metagenome (GOLD analysis project Ga0214923, IMG submission 177993) | Freshwater microbial communities from Lake Lanier, Atlanta, Georgia, United States - LL-1510 | ecosystem: Environmental > Aquatic > Freshwater > Lake | place: USA: Georgia | collected...
TATCAAAAATATTAACCCCGAGCGGTGCTATCAGATTGGCATCACCTAAGGATGTAAATCAATATGCAGCACAAATCTATTCAGCCCTGAGGTTAGGTGATACTAAGGGACTTAAAACGATCGTTGTGATTCTTCCTGAGGGTAATGGTCTAGAAGAGGCGATCTCTGATCGTTTATCTAAAGCTGCTTTTGGGTAAGATCCTTTAAATAAGTGTATTAGACTTGTTTTAAATTAGTTACGCAATCAATTCTAGGGCCTTTAGCTCAGTCGGTAGAGCAACGGACTTTTAATCCGTGGGTCGTCGGTTCGATCCCGACAGGGCCCACTTGGTTTTTTAAACTAAGTCAACTTAAATTTGGATGCTATTTCTTATAGGCAGAGTGAGCATTTTCTTCAAGATCAAAATCTAAAGAGTAAATCTTATTGTTAAAGTCAAGCGTAGGAGCGTTTCTAAAGGTGATATTTGAAAAGTTATAAAAATTGTTCGGACTATCAACATTAAGCAGGTAAGACTTTCCGCCATTATTTTCAACACAAATACTCGCAAATTTGGACACTTGACTATTACTGCCGATAAAAAACCTTGCTTGTGACATTGTGAATATATCATCCCAAATACTGCCCGTTTTTGAGGAAATGTTAGCTTTTACATTAACTTGACTTAATAAACTTTTTGCGAGCAATGGTTCATCGGAAACCACAGTAATGTTCTTGTGGTCTTGTAAACCTGCTCTCATAAGCACTTCTGCAAAAGCTTTTGGGTCAATAATTGCGTCAGCATTGAAATCTGAGGGGTGATGCCCGGCTGCCTTTTTATCACCTAATCTGTAATGGATTACTACTGAATCTGCACTATTAATATTTGAACCGAATGGTGACTTAAGATTGGCATTTTGAAATCTTAGGTGCATAAGCTCGTTAACTTTAGGCATGTTCAAAACAGCAAATCCACCTGAAATTGTTTTGTAATAGTTATTAACATTAACAATTCGCTTTGCAACACCCATGACAGCAAGTTCTCTTCTCATAAATTGTAGGTATGGTTCTAAGTGCAATTTTCGAAGAATTGAAAGAAATTTTTCATAAGAAAACTGCTTTGTCATCAGTGGGTGCTCAGTAAGAATTTTTCCAACTTCTGCCACCTTGTTCATTTTTAAGCCTTTAGTACCGACATTTAAATCCAAGATTTCGTTAGGGCTGAGAAGAGATTCAATAGCAAATGGCCAGTAAGTTCCGGTAGAATACGGGTAATAAGAAATTTTTAGAGGTCTGCCTAATTTTTGGCTAGCGAACAAACCATTAATTAGGCCAAGACATTGGGCCATTGAGCCACCAGAAAGCTTTAAATGTAAATAAGATTTACCGCCCAAGATAGTCACCAATCTTTATGTAATTATTGCTTTCAAGATTTTTATATTTGCTCCATAGCCCCCAGTAATCAATCAGTATTACGCCTTTGCCTAGGTAATTTGGAATCTCAGAATATGCCATTGCAGGAACAAATAAAATAGCTACATCAATTTCTATTTTTGATAAATCATCGCTTTCAATAAACTTTATTCCATTAAGATTTTTTGCAGCATTAATATGTTCATCTAATACATATATTTGATAATTTAAATTAGATTTAATAAAACTTAGAGCTGGACTTTCTTCATACACATCTGTATCTGGTTTATATGAAAAGCCAACAGCCAGTATGTTTTTTACTGTTGGCACAATCTTATTTAAAAGCTGGCTTAGGCGTTGATTCTGTCTATTGTTAATTCTATCGGCAGCTAAAGCCAGATCAAGTGAAATTCCAAGCGATTCAGCAAATTTAGCAAACGCTCGATTATCTCTGGGAAAGCAAGGCCCCCCATAACTAGTTCCTTGCTTTAAGTATCTATTTCCAATCCTTGAATCTGTTCCTATAGCTTTTAAGACATTCTCAGCAGAGGTATTCGAGAATTTTTCACATATTTCAGATATTTGATTCGAAAAACTTATTTTGGTTGTTACAAAAGAATTGATAGCAATTTTTGCAATTTCAGCCTCAGCTATGGTCAATCTCAATACTATAGGAGTATTGACGGTCATGGAAGACAAAATTTTTTCCAATTTACTGCCAACTGTTTCATCAGACTGGCCAATTAAAATCATATCTGGATTCTCTATGTTAAATATAACTGAGCCAAGTGCGATAAATTCAGGGGAATAGCAAATTTTAAATCTCTCAAACTTTTCCCCTACGGTCAACTTCACAGCATCTGTAATCCTGCCTTCAGTATCTCCAGGCATAACAGTGCTAACAATGACAATTGTATGAGATTCAAAAATATACTCATTGATTTTTTCACATAAATTTTTAACTGCAGACAAGACAAAATCTATAGAGTACATATCATTTGAATCACTTGGTGTTGGGACAATAATAAAAGAGGTGGTAACTTCTTGAAGATTCTCATCAAAATTTGAAGTGAAATTTATCAAATCCTTATATGTTTCAAGGTAATTTAATAAATTTGGCTCCTGCCAAAGTATTTTTCTTGATTTTAAGTTTTGGATGAGATTTTCGTTGATGTCAATTCCAACTACTGAGTGTCCAGCTTTAGCAAGACACGCTACTAAAGGTGCACCCAATTTACCGCAACCGATTACGGCTAATTTCTCACTTACCATTGTGGAAGTTTACTTGCTCTTCTATCCATTTATACGTTGCTGAAAGCCCCGTGCTTAAGGAAATTGATGGTTGCCAGTTTAGTAAATCTTGGATTCTCGTGTTGTCAGAATTTCTGCCCCTCACTCCTTTAGGAGCTTCCAAATTGTACTTACGTGTTAATTCAACTCCAGCAATCCCCTCAATTATTTCTACCATGGAATTAATCGAAACCATTTGGCTACTTCCAATATTTAGTGGCTCGCGAATATCACTATTCATAAGCATTATGCTTCCCTTGATACAATCCTCAATATAAGTAAAACTTCGAGTTTGCTCTCCGTCTCCCCAAATCTCAATCGAATTAGTGCCGGAAGCCTTAGCCTTGGCAACCTTTCTGCAAAGGGCCGCAGGGGCTTTCTCTCTGCCACCATCCCATGTTCCATTTGGGCCATAAACATTGTGGTACCTAGCCACTCTGGTTTCTAATCCATAATCTTCATAAAAGTGGCGGCACATACGTTCTGAAAAGAGTTTTTCCCAGCCGTAGCCATCTTCAGGCATCGCTGGATAAGCATCAGCCTCACTCAGAGGAGCAATGTCCGTAACACTTTGCTTATCAACATTATAGACGCAAGCACTAGAAGCAAAAAAGAACTTTGAAACACCATTTTCTTTAGATCCCATGAGTAGGTGTGTATTAATTAAAACAGAGAGCATGCAGGCTGCTTTATTATTTTCTATGAAACCCATTCCACCCATATCAGCGGCTAGGTTATAAACCTCATCAATGTTTTTTGTGGATTCAATACAATTTTCAAGATTAGATAAATCGCTTACAGAATTTGAAGCCTCTGAAAAAACCTGACTCCACTCACTCATTGGCTTAATATCAACAGCAGAAACCTGGTTACCTTGAGTTAAAAGCTCGTTAACTAACCAACCACCTATAAAACCACCACCACCAGCGACAAGTATTCTTCTCATTGCAAAACCATATTATTAAGTGCCAGGTTAATCAAGCCAACACCTATACCGGTTGTGCTCTATGGATAAACCAAAAATCATTTCCAGAGTATTCACTCCACACAAGTTCATAGCCGCTTTTTTCCATGTATTTGAGTATCTCTTGAGATCCAATTCGATTGTTGTGTTCTACGCAAATAGCGTTGATTTCATATTTGCTAAAATCTACCGACGCCAAAATTTCTAAATCTTCTCCTTCAACATCGATTGACAAAAAATCTAGTGACTTTGCTGGAAAGTATTTGTCTATTATCTCTACCAAAGTGAATGCAGGAACTTTATGAGTTTTATTGGTGATATTGCTCTTATTCACAGGCTTTGAAAGGTTTGAGGCTGGTGATTCTAAAATCTTTACAAACTCCTTTTTGTTTACTGTGATAGCAGCATGAATTGAAATACAATCTCTATGTAGCCTCATTTGTTCAAAATGTTTAGGAATTGGATCTACTAGTACACCTGACCAATTAAATCGCTTCTCAAGTAAAAAGGTGTTACTGAAAGTAACTCCATCGTATGCCCCGAATTCAAGAAATGTACCGTCTCGCTTAAATTTATTAGCAAAGAGCGCAAACAGATCTTGACCATTTTCACTTTTAGATTCGAGGAGTAGATTCGGCAAGTTAAGAATTTCAAGACTTGAACTTTCTGACTTTTTTTGCGAACGATCTTGCAGATCTAGAAAAAAATCCAACTTGTTGACTAGGCATTGATAAGCAATTTGTGTTTGACGTAAATGATTCAAATCATTTAATTTTACTAAACCTAAATTTAACATGGAAAAAATTTGTCGCAAACTACTTCGTAAAAAAATATAAATTTCTTTATCCGTTCCCAAGCGTTGGCTAACTTTATTAGAATTGACTTAGCGGCCACTGGTTTTAGTGGTAATTTCCTAATTTAGATTGTTTATTATTGTTCTTCAGCCTCATAGGCTCAGTAAATGAGGTTAAATCATTTTCTATTTAGTTCAGGCTCCACATTAGAGTTAAGCGTTGGAATTTTGCCCCTGAGAGGGCGCAAAAACTACTCCCGGGCCCAAAAGTACCAAATGGCAGGCAGCGCGTGGGTGGAGTAGCCTGATTTAGTCATCTGGACAACTTAACTAGGGATTCAGGGCAACATTTACCCCCTTTTGGTGTCTTACTTAGTAGAGGGGTCAAGACGTTGGCTCAACTGAAAGCGGGAAATCATAATGTCACTTCGTAAGAAGGCTCAGGCCCCAGCGACTGTTGCTGCGTGGTCTGTTTCTGATTTATCCGCTCTGTATACCCAAAATCGCTCATCACTTATCGCTCAAGCCCGCCGAATTCTTCGAAGTGAAGCTGATGCTGCTGAAGTAGTCCAAGATGCCTTCCTCAAATTCATTTTGGCAGCTCCAGAGTTAGACACTGAAGATCGCGCTATGGCATATCTGCGCACCATAGTTAACAATCTGTGCCTAAATTTAATCCGCGCAAAAGGGTCTCGTCCTAACTTAGTTGCGATTGATTCAGATGCCACTCAAGAACGTTTATCAGAAATCGCAGCAGAAAATCACATCCCAATGGATGCAACTCTTGCTGCAGCAGAGGATGCTTCAATTATTCGGGAAGCACTTTCTCGTCTTTCAGAAACACAACGTACCGCACTTGTTATGTGGGAAATTGAAGGTCGAACCACTAAAGAGATTGCACAAGCAATTGGAACTAGTGAGAAAAATGTTCGTCATGTTGTGCAACGTTCCCGTGCTTCATTTATTCGCGTCCTTACTGAATGGGTAGTTGATGAGAAGACCGGTGCCACCGCCCTTGATTCTATTTCTAGTACTTACAAGAAGGCAGCAGAGCTTGCTAAGAAATCATCTAAGGTTGCACTTTCATTACTTATCGTGATGGTTGCATTCCTAGGTTTTAACTCTGTAACTGGTAGTGAGTTTAATAATGGTTCAGTCATTTCAACTCTAACTCAAGAGGTACCGGCTTCGACTCAATCCTCGACTCCATCTTCAGTAGAAACAAACTCAGATCTTTCAAACCAAAAACTAATTGAAGATAATTCTGCGATTAATTTCCGCACATCAAAATCAGTATTTGCTGGCCTTTCCAAGGATGGTCTTCCAACAGGGTTTACGGTTTCAGATAAAGCTGGTGAGGTAGGATCAATTGGAATATCTGACCAATCAGCAATCACAAATCCAGATGGCTATGTATTGGTTAGTTACCTCCAATCATTTGGAGCAGAGGTAATAAACCTACTAATGTCACAATCAATTACTGTTGATGGATCAGGCACCTCCTACTATGCAAGCCCTTCGGTAACTGTGGCAGGTTCCTGGTTCCCATTGACCCAATCCGGCTCAGCTTCCACGATTACCCGCCTGTCCAACGGAAACTACCTTCTAACAGCCACCCTATATATTGATTCCACCGTGGATTCAGCCCTATTTGTGGCTGCTACTGGTGGGTTAGATGTCGATGCGATTCCAAATGAGATAAGTACCCGTATAATTTTGAACTCTAGCAAGAGCTCGATCCTTGCTCAGGCGATCAATATTAGCGCCAAGGGAGTTAAATAAATGATTTCTAAAAAACAGGTTTCTCCTGCAGACCGGATATTGCGGGGGGAAAGAGATGCGTCAGCACGTGCGACTCATCTCGAAGCCGCTACTAGGAAATTCCTGGTAACGACTAACGAAAGGAAACACATGTCTACAAAGACAAACTTCAAGCGCATTGCGCTTGTAGCTGTTGCTGCACTGGGGTTGGGCGTACTTAGCTCAGTACCCGCTACGGCAGCAAGTTCGGGTATCACCCTAACTGTGGTTGATGGCACCTCAAACATTGTCGGAGGAAAGTCAGATTCAACTAACGCTGCCACATTTACAATTTCTGGCTTGCTTGGTGCAGGTGATTCATTAATCGCTTACATAACCCAGAAATCGATTCCAACTGCAGAATCAGGTACTGCGACAACCGTAGTCCCTGTTTTCTACAATTTGGACTCAACAACACCAACACTTTCAACTCTTAGCATTGAGTCTGGTAACTCAACCAATGCTGCAGCTAATGGCTTCAGGGTCCAGGACTCACTAGTAGCTTTTGGTACTGCCGACACTTTCCAATTAGCTGGTAAAGCAGCGTTACGTGCAGGTGGCGCTACACAAGATACACTCGTGGCACTATCAAGCGCAGGTGCAAGCACTGGCGCTGGTATTCGTTTGAGTTCAACAGCTGATGCAAACATTAGTTCAAAGTTTGGTTTGCAGTTGGATACTGGCTTATCAACTGTTCGTACACCAGGTACATATACCTACACAGTGACCGTAAAACTTTATGAAAAAGTTTTTGGTGCTACTACTGTAAATGTAACTACCTATACTAAAGATGTAAACATCGTAATTGCAGCGCTCAACTATCAAACCGTTACAATTGCACCGGGATCATCCACTGCGTTCATTGGCACTGCAACTGCAGCTACCTCTGATGCAGCGATCTCTGCCCTTGCCACCGCGTCAACAACTCCGGCGGCATACGTAAGGGTCAATACATATAACTCCACCGGGCAGGCAAAACCTGAATCAATTACCGCAACTATTAGCGGTGCTGGTTTATTGAGTTTTGGCTCCGTCTCTGGAGCTTCTTTGACCATTGCCGGAACTGGCTCATCTGACATTTCGATTTTGCCAGATGGACGTTCAGGTAATGCGACAATTACTATCTCAACTACAACTAGAAACTTCCCAGCCAAAACTATGAGTTTTTATGCTCAAGCTCCAGCAACTTTGGTAGCTTCAGTATCTGCTCCACTTGCGGCTGTTGGCACAAATACAGATGTAGTTAGGGTTACTGCCACAGACTCAGCAGGGATAAATTGGGCAGGCACGTTGTATATCTACGCTTCATCAGCAACTGATGCAGCGGTAGCAGGTGCTGTTAGAGCCACAGCGGCGTCATCTGCAATTGCCTGTACACTACCAACTAGTACTCAACCCGCACATGTATGCCCTGTTACTGGAAATACTGCAGGAACAGCAAAGATGAAGGTATCAACTTATGCAACAGCAGCTCTTGCAACCGCAGCAGCTTCTGGTGCCGAGGTGACTTCAAATGAAGTATCAGTTGTAGTTTCAGCAGCATCTGTTGATAAGGTCAAAATAGAGTTTGACAAAGCAACTTATGCTCCAGGTGAGAGAGCACGCATTTATGTGACTCCACTGGATAGCTCAGGCAAGGCTATAGCAGCGGCAACTTACTCAAATCTATTTGCTTCTGGTGGTATTTCAACCGCTTCAGCACTTACATTTGCAGGAAGCACAACAACTGCTGACAGCTTGACGGCTGTATCAATCACCACTAAGGCGACCTCAAGCTCAACTTCTGGCGCTAGAGCTGGATCTTTTGAGTACACCGTCTATATGCCAACATCAGGTGGAACCGTGACTATTTCAGCAACCGGTGGAACATCACTACCAGTTGCTGGACGTGTTGCAGTAACCGCGTCAGCAACAGTAACTGACTCAGGAGCTGCTGCACTTGCTGCAGTAAATGCGCTTGCAACTACTGTTGCCTCACTTAAGACTCTTATCACCACATTAACAAATCTGGTGCTTAAGATTCAAAAGAAGGTTAAGGCTTAATTCCTTAACATAATACGTCAGAAGGCGAGCCCAGCCCCTAGAAATAGGTGTTGGGCTCGTTTACGTTAGGTAGACTATAAACATGCAATCTGCAAAAAAATTCAAAGATGTGTCTGCTTTAAATTGGTTTCTGGCTGGATTATTTTTCATAACCATTTATTTTCAAACTAATTTAGCAGATCCATTTAATTCTCCCAAAATGTGGGCACTTTTTTTATTCTCTACTTACTCTATTGGTTACATTGTTATATTGAAAGATAAGATTTTTACTAACCAAGTTATTAAAACTTCATTAATTTTATTAACTATTTTTGCATGTACAACTCTTCTAGCTTCTTTTGCCACCGACGTAAAAATAATCGCGTTTTTTGGCGATACCTACCGAAGAAATGGATCCCTGTCTTACCTAGGCTTAATCCTTTTTTTCATCGGGTTTATGTTGCTTATTCGACATTACAATGTCAAGAAACTTTACACAATTACCCTCGCTATAGCATTGATTACTATTTTTTATGGAGGCTTACAAACAAGCGGTAATGATTTTATAAATTGGGTAAATCCACATAACTCATTAATAGGCACACAGGGAAATCCTAATTTTGCTGCAGCTGCGATGGCAATCATGGCAGTAATGTCTGTAGGTATAATATTTTTAAAAACATTATCTGATTTTCAAAAAATACTAGGCGTCATGATTGCCTTGGCACTACTTGTCTTAATATACCGCTCAAATGCAAGACAAGGCTTAATCGCATTTGCTGTTGGTTTATCTATTTTGGTTGTTATAATTTTATTTACTAAAAACAAAAAACTTGGAACTCTAGCCCTAATTCTTGGTATAGTTACGTTTGTTTTCGCAATAGTGGGTATGCTTCAAATAGGGCCACTCAAGCAGTTATATAAACCATCCGTGACAGTTAGAGGCTACTACTGGCAAGCTGCTATTGAAATGCTAAAAGCAAACCCAATTCTTGGAGTGGGAATGGACCGTTACGGGGCATACTTCTTAGAATACCGAGAGGTGGGTTATCCACTAAATTATGGTTTTGAAATAACTTCCTCCAATGCGCATAATACATTTCTTCATTTTTTTGCAACTGGTGGTGTTTTACTTGGAGGAAGTTATGTAATTTTGACACTGTGGATACTTATTCAAGCCATCAGGGGCTTGAAGATTCGTTCTGGAGATGAGCGAGTTAATCTTGCTGTACTCTTTTCTGCTTGGGTTACCTTTCAAGCTCAGTCTTTTGTTTCAATTGATAATTTGGGATTGGCAATTTGGGGGTGGGCACTGGGCGGAGCAATTATAGGTCTAAGTTGCTCAAGCACAGAAGCTGCAAATCAAGAGAGAGAGATGTATCGAACTAAGAATAATGAGATAGATTTGAAGAGATTAACCATATCTGGCTTAGCAACAATCTTGGCCCTTTTAGTCGTTGTATTTCTTTACAGAGCAGAGAACTATACTTTCCAGGCAGGTGGTAAAGTTGAAGGTAAAGATCAGCAATCAATAAAACTCTATAGGGATGCTCAATTAAAAGTTATAAATTCACCTTTGGTTGATATTACCTATGAATTAAGATCTTCTATCAATTTAATCGAATTTGGATTGACCGAGGATGGTTACGCTGCACTACTAAATGTTCATAATAAAGATCCAAGAAATTTGGATGCTTTGATTAGCCTTGCGTCTTTTCATGAGTTCAAGAATCAGCCTGATCGTGCAATTTTATTTCGAGAAAAAATTGCTCTGCTTGATCCTTGGAATGCTCCTAATTATTTGAAACTGGGCCAGGATTATAAGAAACTAGGTAACATCACGAAAAGTCAAGAAATGTTGGAAAAAATTCTTTCATTTGCCACGGGTGTAAATGGTGGGCCAATTGCACAGCAAGCAATTAGAGATTTAAGAGTTTAAAATTGCGCATAACAGTTTTGGGACAGGGTTATGTAGGATTACCATTATCAATTGCATCCGCAAAAGCAGGACACACGGTATTTGGACTAGATAAAAATCTTCAGAAGATTGAAAGATTAAGTGCAGGATACTCAACGATAGAAGATATTTCGGCTCAAGAAGTACGAGAAGTATTGGAATCTGGCAATTATTTTCCGACTTCAGATTTTGGACGTATTGCTGACTCGGATGTCATTCTTATTTGTGTTCCCACCCCCCTCACAGCTGATAGAAAACCGGACTTAAGCATTCTAAAAGATGCCATAGCTGTGGCGGCAGGCTTATTGCAACAAGGAAGTTTAATTGTTGTTGAGTCCACAATTGAACCAGGTACATGTAGAAAAACTCTAATTCCATTAGTTGAAAGCTTGTCCAAACTGACAAACAATCAATTTGATTTTGCATATTCACCTGAGCGAATTGACCCAGTTAATAAAATTTGGAATATTTCAAATACGCCAAAACTAGTTGCCGGTAATACACCTGATGCGCTTAGACGGGCTACTGAATTTTATTCAAGTTTTATTAGTTCTGTCATTCCATGCAGTACGCTCGAAGTTGCGGAGCTTGCAAAATTGACCGAGAACTCATTTCGGTTAGTAAATATCAGCCTAATTAATGAGATCTCAGACTTTTGTGGACAAATTGGGGTAAGCGCAAGAGAAGTTATAGCTGCAGCAGCCACAAAGCCGTATGGATACATGCCCTTCTACCCAGGACTAGGAGCCGGGGGTCATTGTATTCCTGTAGATCCATTATACTTACTTTCAGCCGCAGTTGCTAAAAATTCAAGTATTAAACTGATTGAACTCGCTAGTAAGATCAATGATAGTCGAACCAATTTTTTTGTGCGCTTAGCAATTAACAAAATTGGCACTTTAATTAATAAAAGAATTTTGATAATCGGTGTTTCCTACAAACCCAATGTTTCAGATGTAAGAGAAACCCCGGTTGAAAAATTAGTTGTTGAATTAGAGCATGAAGGGGCGAAAGTTTTTTGGCACGACGAGTTAGTGGGAAAGTGGAACTCACAGATTTCAACACCGTTAAGCCCTGATTATGATCTGGCAATAGTTGCCACTTTGCATGACTACATAGATTTGAGAAAAGTGGGAAATATTCCTATCTTAAATACTAGAGATTCAATTTAGTGAAATATCTAATTACTGGGGGGGCAGGTTTTATTGGCTCGCACCTTGCTGAATCTTTAATCTCTCGAGGAGATCAGGTTGTTGTGGTAGATAATCTATCAACCGGGTCAACAGAGAACCTAAATAAAGTTGGCGAGAAGATTATGTTTAAACACGGAGATATTCTTGATAAAGCTGTCATAGATACCTTGGTTTCAGAAAATGATTATGTAGTTCATCTAGCTGGTGCGCTTGGAGTTTTTAATATCGTGAATAACCCATTAGAGAGTTTGAAGACAAACCTTCAGGGTAGTGAGATCGTGCTAGATGTGTGTGATAAGTATCGTAAGCCGGTTTTAATAGCTTCCACTAGTGAGATTTATGGCAAGAATGACAAGGTGCCTTTAAATGAAGAGGATGATCGAATTATTGGTCATCCCCTGAAATCCAGATGGTCATATAGTGAAGCTAAAGCTGTTGATGAAAGTCTTGCTTACTTTTATTACTTAGAAAGCAAATTACCAGTAAGGATTGTCAGATTCTTTAATACGGTAGGACCACGACAGGTTGGCCATTATGGAATGGTTGTTCCAAGATTTGTAAGTGCTGCGTTAAAAAATGAACCACTATCAGTTTATGGCAGCGGTGATCAGATTAGATGTTTTTGCCATGTAACGGATGCAGTCAAGGCATTACTTTTGGTAATTGATTCAGATAAAGCTGTCGGTCAGGTGTTTAACGTTGGCAATAACTTTCAAATATCGATTATGGAATTAGCTAAAAAAGTAATTGAAATTACTGGATCAAAATCTAGCATTGAAAGGGTTGCATATGAGAAGGCATACGCCGATGGCTTTGAGGATATGCAAAGGCGTGTTCCTGATATTTCAAAGATAAAGCATGTTTTAGGTTGGGAGCCTCAGGTAAATCTTGATCAAATTATTAAAGATATAGTTGCCTTTAACTCAAAGTAATAACTCCAATAGGCTTGGGACCCATGACCACCGGTGGCTTTAGCAGCAAGCAACTTCTCGATGAAGAGGAAATTTTAAAATTACCTTCACTTACCAATTACGATGCAATTGAAATTGGTCGGATTGCTGTGACTCTTGGTAAGCAGAGAAAATTTCCAATCGCTATCGAAGTGCGGATCGGTGATTGGATTGTTTTTCACGCGTCTTTAGAAGGATCCAAGCCGGAAAATGATAATTGGATAAATCGTAAAGTTGCAGTTGTGGTGTTAAATCAACACTCAACTATGTTCGAAAGAGTATCTGCTGAAGAACGAGGAGTGGATTGGTATAAGGAGAATGGTGTAACCGATGAAACCCATGCCATACATGGAGGTGCCATACCTTTGATAACTGAAGAGGGATTTCGAGGGATATTAATTATTAGCGGACTACCTCAAATAGAGGATCATTTACTTGCAGTTGAAATTTTAGCTGAGTTTCTAGCCCGAAAAGGTGAATGTCTTTGAGTGATCAAGTTTGGGTAGCTGGTGAAGTTTTAATTGATTTAATTTCAGATGGGAGCAAGCAAAAAGCAGTTGTTGGTGGCGGCCCAGCCAATACAGCTAAGGCATTAGCAAAACTTGGAGTAAAAACACATTTCATTGACGGAATTTCAACTGATAAGTATGGCCAAATGGCAAAGGCGGAACTGCTTGCTACCGATGTATTACTTGATTACGTGCAGTACTCAAATAAACCAACCTGTACTGCAAAAGTTACATTATCTTTATCAGGAAATGCTTTATATGAATTTGCAATAAAAGATACCGCTACCTTTGACTTTTCAGCTTCATGGCTACCAGATCCACAAAAATCAATGCCATCACTGCTTCATATAGGCACTCTTGCAACAGTAATTGAGCCAGGTGCATCAGTTTTGTTTGATTGGGCACAAAGGGTTGCACTGGTTGCACCGATTGTTTTTGATCCAAATATTCGGCCTGCTTTCTTAGGTGATAGAAATATGTATGTAAAAAAGGTTGAAAAATGGGTGGCAATCTCATCGGTCGTGAAGGTTAGTGATGAGGATTTAAATTGGTTATATCCAGGCGAAGCAATTATTGAGATTATAAACAAATGGTTTGTAGTTGGCGTTGCGTTAGTTTTGGTTACTTTTGGCGACAAAGGTATCACTGCATACCGAAAGAATGAACTGATATCTGTTGAAGCAGTTAAAGTGGTTGTAGCCGATACTGTAGGTGCTGGAGACACAGTAGGTGCTATTTTGGTCGAGGCAATTGTGGCGTATGGCCTAGACACTTTAAGTGGGATGAGTCTAGAAATGATGCTTAATCGCGCTGTGAAGGCTGCTGCGATAACTGTTTCACGTACTGGGGCTAATCCACCAAGTAAAGAAGAGATTGATTAAATGTTAAGTATTGATGGGGATCAAATCTCAATTGCAATTGATTTAGATCAAGGAGCGCGTTTGGCTTCTGTGCAATGGCGGAATATGCAGTTTGCGGTTCCTTTTAGAGGACAAAATTTAACTTGGGGTTGGTTTTCTATGGCTCCCTTTGCTGGAAGAATTAAAGATGTAATTATTAAAGATTCAATGGGTAATAAGCATCAACTACCAAATAATTTTTATCCACCTCATGCATTAATTGGATTTAGCGCTCAATCCTCTTGGGAGGATATTAGCGGTGGCCGACAATTCTTAGAGCTGCCTCCACCATTTAATGGCGCAACTGTTATGCAGAGTTTTGAGATCTTAGATAACGCAATTCGCTGGTCACTTGATTACGAAGCAAATGGTTGTGATCTGCCGGTAACTCTTGGCTTTCATCCGTGGTTTACCCGTGAAATTGGAAAGGGAGATTCAGCTGAACTTTTATTTTCTGCCAACAAGATGTTTAAAAGAGGCGATGATTACCTGCCAACTTGCGAAGTCATTGGGACAACCCAACCTCCATGGGATGACACATGTATGGAAATTAAAGGAGTTCCTGAAATAGTTTGGCCGGGAGCTGCCAGGTTAAAAATGGAGTGCGATACGCCTTACTGAATGGTTTATAGCCAAGATGATGAAGGTATTTGCATAGAACCCGTAACAGCACCCCCTGATGCCCAAAACTTAGGAATCCAAGGCGATACTTATATCGAATGCTTAATTACCTTTACTGAAGATTTATAACTTAGCTTTTAACCCGATACATAACATCACTGCCAAATTCAGTAAAGCCAAGTGATTTATAAAGATTAAAAGCTGGTTTATTTTCAACCCCAACATATAACATCACATTGTTTAATCCTTGATACTTTAAGTAATTTAGTCCGGTGAAAATTAAATCTCGCCCCACGCCTTTCCCTTTGTAATCTGGGTTTACCGCCAAAACATAGATCTCACCCAGAGCTTCATGGCCATGATCATCCTCACCATTATGTGAATGGGTGTGAGCGCCATGTATTTTGGTCCAACAAAATCCAATTAACTCACCCTTATTTTCAGCTACAAAAAACCCTTTTTCATCAAACCAGGATTCATTGAGCCTTACCATTAAGTCATCCTCACTCCACCCACCTTGATCTGGATAATTAGCAAAGACTTTATTGTTTAGCAATAGGAAAGCTTGATTATCAAAATCAGGAATGAATGTTCGGATGGGGTATTTGGAAATTACTGGTTGTATTTCACCTAATGGCTTGCTCATTAAAAGATTTGACCAAAGCCTTTCTAGGTTTAGCGATGCAGCAATCGCCTTTGCAGCTGGTAGATCACCATGTGACCAGATTCGGGTTTTATCACCGCATACTTTTATGGCCTCTTTTAAAATCAAAGATCCCAACCCTTTGCCACGATGGTTTGGGTGGACAACCGCTTCAACACTTGGCCCTGCAACTAGGTCAGTTGTATCAAGGTGGGCGTAGGCGATTACTTGATTGTTTTCTTCAATAACTAGGTGTGAATCTGATTTATCACCACCATGTCGAAGGTGAAGTAATACATGCTCTGCGATGGGAGGAGTACCATCAAAATCATGGGCGGCCTTAATCAAAGCCAAAACACCTTCTTGTTGTGATTTAGATAGATGATTTAAGTGTTGCAAGAGATACTAATTAATATCAGCTGTTGTTTGATTATTTTGTACTGAAAAGCGATAGCCAACATTACGCACCGTGCCAATAATTGCTTCAAACTCTGGGCCTAATTTTGAACGAAGACGTCTGATATGAACATCAACAGTTCTAGTTCCACCAAAGTAGTCATAACCCCAGATCTCTTGCAATAACTGAGATCTTGTAAATACCCTGCCTGGGTGTTGGGCGAGGTACTTTAGTAATTCAAACTCTTTAAAGGTTAGATCAAGAACACGTCCCTTTATCTTGGCTGTGTATGAGGACTCATCAATTATTACCTCACCACTTCGTATCTCACCAGAAGATGGATTACTTGCTAATTGCGCAATTGCAGATTGGCCAATCACAATCCGAATTCGTGCATCAACCTCTGCCGGGCCTGCCGTATCAAGAATTACATCATCAATACCCCAATCTGCATTTATTGCAGATAGGCCTCCCTCGGTTGTAATAACCATGATTGGCACATCCACACCAGTTGAGGTAATCAATTTGGTAAATGATTTAGCAGATGGCAGATCTCGACGGGCATCAATTAGTAGGCAATCAACTACCGGTGGTTCAACTAATACTGAGGCCTCAATAGGCAAGATCTTTACATCATGTTGCAACAAGCCTAAGGAAGGCATCACATCAGCGCTAGCACCGCTTGAGTTTGTCAGAAGGAGTAAGCGTGCCATAAGAGTGCAAGAATACCGCTATGGAAAGTTTGCTGCCACTTCTTTTACTTATCTCCCTAACTTCAGTAATCGGGCTAACTCTTCGCGCAAAAAAGGGTGTTATTAAAAAAGGAGCAAGGTTGAAAATTTCAGAGCTTGAGTTCGGTGGAAAATATGGAAGCCGCCTTACCATCCTGCAATTTTCTACCACCTTCTGCTCTGAGTGCCGAACTGCAAAGTCAATTGTTAAGGATGTTGTTAAGGACTCTAAAGACATCACCTATGTTGAAGTTGATGCTGAATCAAATCTCGAGTTGGTTAGAAGAGTTGATATTCGCTCTACCCCAACCACGATCTTTTTAGATAGCAAGGGGTTTGAGATTGCCAGGGCCAAGGGTGCACCAAAACGTGATCAACTTATCAAGGCCATCAAAGCGATCTAGGCTTTTGTGCAAATCCTTTGCAACAAGTAATTTAGTAAATATCGTAAAATCCTCTTCATGTTCTTCATACAACCTGCCTACTTTACAAAGCGGCGCGTAATTGATTTTGCTCGCGCTAAAGGTTGTATGTGTTGGATAAATAGTTAATTTCTTTAGCTTTACAAAATTAATTTTATTTATCTAACAAAGGAGAAAAAGTGTCAAACACAACACAAGCAAAGCCTGAGCGCTTAATCGATGCCAGAGGTCCAAGATATACCGCAGCAATCACAACTGTGGTTCTGTCCGCTGCACTGGTAACAGAATCTAATTTAATCATTGGATTTCAATTTGCCGTCTTTTTATCAGCAGTCTTATTTGGACTTCGCAGGTCTCTTTATGGTTTTATTTATCGCAACTTAATTCAACCACGGCTTTCAGGCCCTGTTCCAAGTGAGAATGAGGCAGCCCCAAGATTTGCCCAATTAGTTGGCGCACTCTTTGCTGCAACTGCGCTCCTTGGTGGCATAACTGGAAATACAACGGTATTTTTAATTGCAACTAGCTTTGCACTAGGTGCTGCCTTTTTAAATGCTGCCTTTGGTTTTTGCTTAGGTTGCCAGTTCTACTTAATCCTTTTGCGTGCTAAATCTCGCATAACTTCAAGAAATTAGGTGGTACTAGAGAGCCAGTTAGACTTATCCCATGGCTAAACCAAATGAGCTTCGGGAAAAAGGGCTTCGCTTAACTCCCCAACGTGAGTTAGTGCTTCAGGCTGTTAGAGAGCTTGGCCATGCCACACCGGAGGAGGTAGCAGAGAAGGTTCGCGCAACCCACCCTGGAATTAATCTTTCAACTGTTTACCGAAACCTTGAAACATTAGAAAATGTTGGCTTAGTACTACACACTCACTTAGGTCATGGTGGTGCGACATACCATGCAGCAGAGGAGTTAACTCATCTGCATTTGGTTTGTTCTGAGTGTGAAGGGATTGGGGATGCCCCAATTGAAACAGCAGCTAATTTTGTTAACACCTTGGCAGATGATTACGGATTTAAGACAGATGTAACACACTTTGCTGTTTATGGATTGTGCAGTAAGTGCGCTAATAAATCAGGTAAGTAATGACAGTTGTATTGGTTGAGTCAGGTCCAGATAAGGGCGCCATTTGGCACTTTGGTGAGCCAAATCAGGAGCAAAAGGCATTAGCAGCAGGAAAAGCATGGGCAGATCTATCTCACCGCGGAATCATCTCAATCTCAGGTAAAGATCGCCTTACCTGGCTACATGCATTAACAACTCAACATCTTGAAAAGGTAGAGGCTGGAAAGTGGGTTGAGGCGCTAATTCTTGATGTGCAAGGGCATGTGATTGATCAAATGTTTTTAGTAGATGATGGAAATACAACTTGGTTCCACACTGAAAACTCTCGGACACAAGATATTTTAGATTACCTGCATAAGATGAAATTTATGTTAGAGGTGGAAGTTAAAGATCAATCAAATGACTACGCAGTGCTACGAGCACCCGGTAAATCTGATCTATTGGGTGGTCCTTATGCCCTTGTGCCAAGGGGTGAGTTAAAGGAAACCACTGATGCTTTTAGTAAATCTCATATCCAAGTTGGCATGTGGGCGCTAGAGGCAGAGCGTGTATCGCAAGGTAGAGCTAGATTATTATTTGAAACAGATCATAAATCTATTCCAAATGAGTTAGGTTTCATTAACAAAGCAGTACATATGAATAAAGGTTGCTATAGAGGGCAAGAGACTGTGGCAAAGGTATTTAACTTAGGTCAGCCACCAAGAAAGTTAGTCAGACTTCACTTAGATGGCTCAATGGTTGCAATGCCAGAGCATGGCGCAAAGGTGTTTCTAGAGGATAAAGAGGTTGGCTTTATAGGCACAGTTGCTCGCCACTATGAGTTAGGTCCAATTGCATTAGCTGTAATAAAGCGCAATGTGCCAGCAGATGCCACCTTGATTTGTGAGGGAGTTAGCGCCTCGCAAGAGGAGTTAGCACTTCGGTAAGGGTTTAGGCTTACCTAATGGAAATTTTGACTACAATTTTATTGATTGTTGCTTCAACTACTTTTTCAATCTTTTTAATTTATAAGGGTGTAACTGGGCTCAAGAAAACTTTAAAGGCGGATAAAAAATAATGGCATTTACTATCCCAAATAATCTGCATCCAGATTTAATGCCACTAGCCTGGTTAATTGGTACATGGCGTGGAAAAGGACGAGGCGAGTATCCAAATGTGCCAGGCTTTCAATTTGCCCAGGAGGTCTCCTTTAATCACGATGGCAGGACCTTTTTAAATTACTTCTCCCGCTCTTGGATCATTGATGAAAATGATGAAATTATTAGACCAGCAGCTTCAGAGGTTGGTTTTTGGCGGGTTAAAGAAAACAATGTGCTTGAAGTGTTGCTAGCTCACAACACTGGAATTGCTGAAGGTTGGGTTGGTTTAGTACAAGGAGCAAAGATTCAACTTGCAATGGATCAAGGTTACTCATCTCCAACTGCAAAAATAGTTACTGCAGGTTCTAGGTTGTATGGATTAGTAGAGGGTGAGTTATTTACCTCCTATGACATGGCAGCTCAAGGTCAAACATTACAAGCACATCTTTGGTCCTCACTTGAAAGACAATCAGAAAATTAACGAAAAATTTGTAGGAGAAGTCTTAGCTAACGTAACACGTGGTGATTTAGTTGAATCCCTCCATCTAGGCCACCTAATAGTTTTAAATGCAGATGGTTCAACCTACCTATCTAAAGGCTCACCTGAGTTACCAATTTATCCACGGAGTGCAATCAAGTCCTTACAAGCAGCTGCCATGCTTAAAGCAGGGCTTAAGGTAGAAGAAAATGAGTTAGCAATCATTTGTGCCAGCCACTCTGGCTCCCAATCACATATTGATTTAGTTACCAAAATGCTCACCTTGCGAGGTATTTCTATTGATCAACTTAAAAATTCTGTTGATAGACCATTAGGTGAAAAAGAGAGAATCACTTGGGGTGATAGAGCACCTAGCCAGTTAGCCCAAAACTGCAGTGGCAAACATGCTGGAATGCTTATTACCTGCCAGCAAAAGGGCTGGGATATCAATACCTACTTAGATCTAAACCATCCACTGCAGGTGGCAATTAAAAATGAGATTGAAGAGTTATCTGGTGAAAAGGTGAGTGCGGTCAGTGTTGATGGGTGCGGTGCGCCTTTATTTGCAATCTCTTTAATTGGATTAGCAAAAGCCATTTCAAATTTGGTTAAATCTAAAGAAGTTCCTTATCAGCAGATAGTTTCAGCTTGTATAAAATATCCAGAGTTAGTTGCAGGAGAGGGAAGATTAACAACGCGGATGATGCGGGCTGTTCCTGGCTTATTTATGAAGGAGGGAGCAGAGGGTGTGCAGGT
>Ga0214923_10003395_pt1 | contig 19952 bp, 20 predicted proteins | sample LL1510_MetaG_FD_177993 | JGI IMG/M metagenome (GOLD analysis project Ga0214923, IMG submission 177993) | Freshwater microbial communities from Lake Lanier, Atlanta, Georgia, United States - LL-1510 | ecosystem: Environmental > Aquatic > Freshwater > Lake | place: USA: Georgia | collected...
CACTGAGAAACCTAAAGAACAGGAAGCTCACGCGGGTCATGCTCACGGTGGTGGCATGGGCGGCATGGGTGGCATGGGCGGTATGATGTAATATCCCCCATTCCCAAAAGGAATAAAACAAAACGGGAGGAACTCTTTAAGAGTCCCTCCCGTTTTTATTTTGATAAGCTTTTTTAATTTTTTTATTTAGTTAGCGCAATCATCGCTAGCGCAAATCCCGTCATTCCTGCGATAAAGCCAGTGAAGGTACTTAATGTAACCATGTCTCTTCGCCAGCTATAAGGAACATTGACGACATCTCCATCCATCAACTTTGGAACTTTTTCTCCATCAGCAATAAGATCCTCAAGATCCACATCGATAAGGTCTTTCACATTTCTTCTTCGAATCTTAATCCCATTGAGTTTGGTGTTATCAGTGAGGCCCCCCGCATAGACGAGAGCAAACATGAGATCAGTTCCTTCAGGAAAATAGTGAACTCCCTGGTTCCCTACCCCCCCCATCAACATCACTCTCATCAACAGTTTTCCGTAACCCGTACCGTGAACATACTCTCCAGCGCCCGGAGTGTGATTAGGGGGAATTTGCGTGAATTTATCATCCATTGATTCTGCACGAATTCCGATTGTTGATAAAGTTAACGAAAGCACTACACACAAAGTCATTACTTTTTTTATGATCATGAAAGACTCTCTTGGGTTTAAGTTATTATACAAAGCCGGCTTAGTTCTGCCACTTTATTTAGGATTACGCCAATTCTCCATCCAATGAGTGACGAGCCTTACCATGGCGCCTGAAGCACCTTTCGTAGGATGATAATTGATATCCTTCCTGTGCCAAGCGCTGCCCGCAATATCGAAGTGAACCCAAGGCAACTTCGAATCGACGAAGAACTTAAGGAAAGTTCCGGCTTTGCTCGATCCAGCCTCACGATTTCCACTGTTTCTGATGTCAGCCGTAGCACTCTTGAGATCCTCTTCATACTCTTCGTACAAAGGGAGTTCCCAAACTCTCTCATCCGTTTCTTTTGAAGCTTTTTTGACGTCATCAATTAAGCCCGCGTGGGTCCCCATGATACCGGTGGTCACTGTTCCCAAAGCCACAACCACAGCGCCAGTCAGTGTTGCAAAATCGGCCATCGCCTGAGGGGCAAAATATTTCTGAACGTACTCCATGGCATCGGCCAAAATCAGACGTCCCTCAGCATCGGTATTGATAATTTCAACCGATTTGCCACTCATACTTTTCTGAACATCACCTGGTTTTTGAGCTCTTCCCCCAGGCATGTTTTCTGTCGCTGCAATCACCCCGACCACGTTCCTAGCAATTTTAAGGTCGGCCAGGGCCTGCATCACACCTGCTACAGTTGCAGCCCCCATCATATCGTATTTCATCTCTTCCATTCGATCGGCTGGCTTCAATGAAATTCCACCACTATCAAAAGTGAGTCCTTTTCCAACTAAAGCGACGGGTTTATCTGATTTTCTCCCTTTCATGTACTCTAATATAATTAACTTGGGTTCTTCTGCTGATCCTTGAGCAACCCCCAAGAGCAATCCCATTTTTTCTTTTTCCATCTCTTTTCGACCAAGGATAGTGCATTTCATTCCACGATCCTTGGCCATTTTTTCAACTAAACGACTAAATTCAGTCGGAGTTAAAACATTTCCAGGGCGATCCCCGAGTGAGCGAGCAAAATTAACCGCGCTCGCAAGGTAGATAGCTCTCTCTGAGGCCTTGACCAGAGCGGCACTTTTCATCCCGAGAAATGTAATGCCTTCAATAAGAAATGGTTTGGCTTCAGGTTTCTTTAAATCTTTATATTCATAACTAGCTAATAAATAACCTTCGCAGAATGCTTGTACGGTCTCATTAATCTCTGAAGGCTTAGCTCCGGAAAAAACACTATCGGCCTGAACTGCGACTTTTGCTACCTTCTCCTTTTTCTGAGCGTGATAGAGAGCCGCGCCGCCTTGCCGAGCCACTTCCAAAGTAAATTTTTTAGGATTACCTAGACCTAGTAAAAATAAATTGGAATACCCGCTAAAGGAAAAAAATCTCAATAAACTAACTTCGTTCCGCTTGCCGGAAAAATGTTTAGAACCTCTAATTTGTTCAGTTAACAAATCGGTCTCTTTACTTCTTTTCCCTTTGTAAAATGGATGAGCTGCTTGATCCTTGTCTTGCGGTTCGGTTTGATACCACCCCAAAACTAAGGCAGCTGATTTGGATGTCTCAACATTCGTAACAAATTCAAATTTAGGAAAACTCACAGAACCTCCCGTTGAAGTAAACAGTTAGGTCCTTATTTTACGAAGGCAATGCCTAAGTTGACAACCCCGTTACTAATTTTTCTTTATAGGAGTTAGAGCTAAGGAATGACCAATGGGAGAAGGGGAATAGGCTCCGCGACGGAACCAATCTTTAAAATTCTCAGCTTCATCCAATGAAGTGAAAGTAAGTCGATTTAGAAACCCAGTATTAATCGGTCTCCAATAAACCGAATAACCCTCGATATTATGCTTCATCCAGATAGATTCGACTGGAAAATAATCTAGGGTATCCGTTGCGACCCTTAGACCCAAAGTAGTTTTTGCAAAATAAATAGCTTCTTTAAGACTCGGGAGAGTTCTAATCGACTGCTGCCTCTCGTCATTAATCCAAAAAACCAAATAATGCTTCCCATCTTTGACTAAAAATCCTTTTTGAACGTTGAATTGTGGGCGATAGCGGCTAAACCAAAAAATTATAAAAAAGACCTCGATGGTTAATAAAAGAAGAACAGGAAATTTAAAACGATTATAACAATAACGGCGTGTCCAAATTGAACGAACAACATTCATCCCAACCTATCCAAAAGCAAATTTGATGCCCATCAAATAAATTATATTTTTTAATGTATTCATATACTTAAAAATGTATTCCCGTTGAATTGTGCCGATCTAATTAACTTTTGAGCAAAAGTTCATCACCCAGATAGGGATAATTCTTTTCATGTGGTCCCACTTTATAAACAGCCCCCAATTCAATAACTAACTGAAAATATTTACTTTTAAAACAAAGCAAATTAGTCCCAATTTGGGTCTGATTCCTCGTTGGATAGCTTGCACTCTCGAGGTCCAATTCAATCGAATTTGGGCACAAATAATATCGCGAGAAATAAAAAACCAACTTAAAAGTTGGCATCTAGTTTGCTAACTGAAGGCAGTGTCTGAGTCAGGGTTGTTGGAAGTTAGTTGGAGGCCCAGTCAGAATGTTTTTTGAAAAGTAATTTGAGGAGAGAAGTTAGAGCTACCTAGCCTTCCCATTTCCATTCACCCCCCAAAACCTGTTGCCGATGGTAGGTGGATCAGCTTCTCCCTCAAACTTACTCCCCCCGTCTTTAGCTTGGCCTATCGTTTCTAACCTAGTAAACTATTAGACTGAATCCGATTCGAACCTAAACAATGGCGAAACTAATCCTATCCATTTTAATTTTGGTAGTAGCTATTTTGGGTAAAGTATTTTTTCAACAGTTTTCCTGGGTCACCCCCGCCCTCAGCCCAAACTTAAAGCCAATTCTGGCCTCGTACCAGAGTAGTGCGGTTGAACGTTATGCGTTGGGCTTTAACAACTTAATAGGGGCTTCAATTTGGGTTCAGCTTCTCCAAAACAGCGACCACCGACCGGTTAAAGAGAATGAGGTTAGTTGGGAATATGCACAATTAGACACTCTAACCACCCTAGACCCTAACAATACCCGTGCTTACAGTTTTGGCGCGATTTTCATTTCCACTCTCAGAAGGGATAAAATCGGGGGGAAACTTTTAATTGAAAAGTGGACAAAGAAGGAACCTCACTACTGGCGCCCTTGGTATTTGTTGGGTATTCATTACGCATTAGAGATGAAGGATTATGTCGCGGCTAGTCCAGTTATTTTGAAAGCATCCAAAATGAAGGCTGCCCCCGATTGGCTATCTTCGTTGGGAATTCGTTTGATGTCTGAATCTGGTAAGCTCTACCCAGCATTAAAAACATCGGTTGAGTTGTTACCTCAACTTCAAAATAAAGAAGCCATAGAACGCCTCACTCTAAGAATTAGAAGTCTTAACTACAGAATCCAAAAAAACCAGTGGCAAGAAGCTCTCGGCAACTACGTGAAAACGAAACGCACTCTTCCAACAACGCTCATGGACTTAAAACCTTATGTTGAACCCTCTATTAGAGAACTAAGCTCAATTTTAGAAACTGAAAAAGGAAATGATTTGATACAAAGTTTATTGTCCGAAAAGTTTGATTTCGAGCTGGAACGAAAGACAAAACAAATAAAGTCCACCACCCCCCAACAAACTGAACTTTTAGAAAAAGTGGGGATTTTTTTAAATCACTAAGGTGAGGAAAACAGCATGAGTCCAAACTCTTGTATTAATTTAACTGAGGTTACTAAAGTTTTTAAATTGGGACTCTTTAGATCTAAAACTGCGGTTGACAGATTAACCCTCGAAATCGCCACCGGAGAAGTCGTGGGACTATTGGGGCCTAATGGTTCTGGTAAATCCACTACGATAAAAATGATTTTGGGATTCTTGAAACCCTCCGAAGGAGAGATATTAGTTTGTGGCCAATCTGCGGAAACACGAATTGCCAGACAATTTATTGGCTATTTGCCCGAGAACCCACGATTCCAAAAATTTCTCACGGGAAATGAAATTCTAACCTACTACGGAAAACTCCTGGGCCTTCGGGGAATCGCCCTGGCAAAAAAAATGGATCTTTTATTTGACCTGGTGAATTTGAACCACTCTCGAAATGAAAGAGTTCAGGGTTACAGCAAAGGAATGACTCAGCGTTTGGCCATTGCTCAATCTCTTCTCAATGACCCACGTTTGCTTATTTTTGATGAGCCCATGAGTGGCCTTGACCCCTTAGGTCGTATCGAGATGAGAAACTTAATCGGCACTATTCATCAGGAGAACCCCAGTTCAACTCTTTTTTTTAGTTCTCATGTTTTGGAAGACGTTGAAACACTATGCAAATCGGTTGCCTTATTGCAAAACGGAAAGCTTAAAACATTTGAATCCGTTAGCTCACTCATTGCAAACGAGAGCCAAAGATACGAAATTGTGGTTGAAAGCCCCTCACGCGATTTAGAAATGGGCATTCTAGCTAAATTCCCACAAAAATGCGTTCCCCTCGGCAAGAGTTTTTCAGTTGATGGCATTGACCAACTATCCACAATTCTCTCTCGCTTATCAAATGCTCAAGCAAAAATAGTAAGCATTAATGCTCAAAGAAGAAAACTTGAAGAGGCCCTATTCCGAGCCAATGAGGGCTTAAAAACTTCGGAGGCATCCACATGAAGCACGCGTTACACATTTCCTGGATTGCAGTTAAAGAATTAATCTTCGAAAAAGTTTTCTATATTTTATTCTCTTTTGTAGGATTGGCTCTCTTGCTGGGCATGCTCTTAGGCCAGTTGACCTTTGGAGAACAAGCAAAACTCACACTCGACTTCATGTTAGGAGCGGCTCACCTATCTATGGTTCTATTCTCTATCTTTATGGGAATTAGTCTATTTCAGAGAGAGCTGATGATGGGAAGCGTTTCTATGTTACTTTCTAAGCCGATCTCTCGAACCTCTTTTATTTTGGGAAAATATTTAGGTCAAATAATGGTGCAAGCTGGGGTCATACTAGCTATGACAGCAGTCATCGTATTGAGTTGTCTCAGATTCGAAGACGTCTATTATTTAGCTATTTTTCAAGCTCTAGCGCTGATGTTTTTCGAAATATGCATAATCACAGCAATCACTTACTTCTTTTCAGTTAATGCGGGAAGTATCACCGCAGCAGTGGCCAGTTTTGGATTTTTTGTTCTAGGACACTACATCCACAGCTCAAAAAATGGAATTACAGACACTTTTGTTGCCAAAGAAACCCTAGTGGCGCTTGTGCCCAACCTTGAAGTTTTCAACTTAAAAACCTTTGCCTCCTATGGAGTCACTATCTCCACTTATGAACTATTTTTGAGCCTAGCTTATGCCTTGATCTGTATGACCATTTTTCTCGTAGCGGCTTCTCTAACTTTTGAACGAAAAGATATTCTCACGTGATCCCAATCCTTACTTCTCTGCCCAATGACATGGTCCTACCTCTAATTTTTATTTTCGGATTGCTATGGGGTAGTTTTTTTAATGTTTGTATCGTTCGGCTCCCTAAAAATGAATCTATCTTTTGGGGACGGTCGGCTTGCCCACAGTGTAAATCTCTCATCCCCTGGTTCTGCAATATTCCTTTGATCAGTTACATTTTTCTTCGAGGAAAATGCTTTTCTTGCAAAACTTCGATTTCAATTCAATACCCAATCATCGAGTTCGTTACAGGTCTGATGTTCCTTAGCCTCTTCCTATACTTTGGATGGTCAAAAGAATATATCTCGAGTCTGTTATTCTGCTCTAGTCTCTTAGTTATTTCGGTAATTGACATTCATCATCAAATTATTCCGGACGAAATTAGCCTACCAGGAATTCTAGTGGGTTTTTTAATCTCGCTCTGGGTAGGAAAAATCACTTGGTTTGAATCGATTTTGGGAGTTTTGCTTGGTGGAGGCTCTTTTCTTTTGATCGCTTGGGGATATGAAAAGCTATCCAAAAAAGAAGGTCTTGGTGGTGGAGACATTAAACTTTTAGCGATGATTGGTTCTTGGTTGGGTGTCCATAGTTTGCTAATTGTCATAGTTCTTTCCAGCCTGCTGGGTTCAATTGTAGGAATTGGAATCATGATATTTCAAAAAAAAGATTTCAAAACCGCTATTCCATTCGGCCCCTTTTTAGCTCTTGGAGCTTTGGCTTACCTATTTTTTGGCAACTTATTAAGAAGTATTCTGTTTCCTAGTTTTGGCCCATAATTTATCTTGATAAGCTAAGAGGTCACATGCAAAAAAAAACGATTATCGTTACGGGTGGAGCTGGTTACATTGGCTCAAGCACCTCATGGCTCCTAGAAAAAAAAGGCTATATTCCAGTTATTTTGGATAATTTCTCCACGAGCAAACGCCCCCAATCACCCAGTTTTCAGACCATTGAAATCGACGTTACCCAGCTAGGCGACCTCCATTTAGTTTTTGAAAAACTCCCTAAGATCCACGCTATATTTCATTTTGCTGCAAAAGCTCTTGTGCCGGAGTCGACTGAAAAATCTTGGAATTACTTTTACAACAACATCAATGCAACTCTAAATCTAGCCGAATGCGCTATTAAGTACTCAGTTCCCTATTTTATACACTCTTCCACCTGCGCAGTTTACGGCCACCCAAAAGAAGTACCCATTAAGGAAGAATCTGAACTTGCGCCAGAAACCCCTTACGGGGAGAGTAAATTGGCCTCGGAGAAAATTTTAAAACAATACTCTCAATGGAAGAATCTTAGTGTGTTAAATCTTCGTTACTTTAATCCGGCGGGAGCTTTTCCGGGTTCAAATTGCGGAGAACTCCATGACCCGGAGACACATCTTATTCCCAATCTGGTGACTAGCCTGATTAGAAAAGTGCCGTTTAGAGCCTTTGGCGATGACTACCCCACTCCAGATGGAACTTGTATTCGAGACTTCATCCATATTAGAGACTTAGCACAAGCTCATTTGTTGGCACTCGAACACCTAGAAAAACAACCTACGGGAACCTTCGATTGCATCAACATCGGCAGAAACCGAGGGGTTTCAGTGAAAGAAGCCGTCCTCACCGCAGAAAAAGTTTTGGGTCTAAAAAGCAAGGTTGAAATTCATCCTCGTCGCCACGGTGACCCCGCCACGTTAATCGCTGACACAACAAAAATGAGACAAAAATGGAACTGGGAACCTGAGTTCTCGCTAGAAGAGATGATCGAAGACCATTGGAACTTTATTCAAGGTCGGTTAAGCTAATCCTAATGGAAAACAACTCCTCTGCCACTGGGTGGAACAAATGCAGCGTTTGTAAGAAACCCATCGGTTTTAATGCCGTCTACTACAAATGCTCGGTATCGACCTGTAATCGAATTCGATTTCAGCTTTATTTCTGCAGCGTGGCATGTTGGGATGCCCACCTACCCGGTGCTCGACACCGAAGCGCGTACGCCAGCGAACAAAAGTCTCCTCTTAAGTAGAAACTTTCCCTAAGTTCTTAACCCCAATTTGTTGAAATCCAATAGTTTGTCTTGCCAGACGATCAGGGTTCCTGCATATATTAGGGCCTTTTAAAACACAAATGATGTGGGGAGCTGGCCCCATTTCTATTTCGGAGGAACCATGGAACTCGTTGTCATCTTTGCGATTGCTCTCGTAGCGCTCGTGTTTGCGTTCTACCTGTCCAACTACGTCATGAAACAGGACGTAGGGACACCGGAAATGCAAAAAATCTCAAATGCTATTAAGGAAGGGGCAGAAGCTTTCCTAAGACGTCAGAACAAGACGATTACTCTTTTAAGTGTCGTTTTTGCAGGCCTCCTTTTCTTATTTTATACGAAATACAAAGGAACTGATGTCGCAACCAAAATGACTATTGGATTCCTTCTTGGAGCGCTATCCTCGGGACTCTCTGGTTTCGTAGGGATGTTCGTCTCTATTCGCTCCAACATTAGAACTGCGGCTGCTGCAAGAACCAGCCTAAACAAAGCTTTACAAATCAGTTTAAGAGGCGGAGCGGTCTCAGGTTTAGCCGTAGTTGCTCTTAGCCTTTTAGGTGTCGCAGGTTTGTTCGTCGCTTTTGGTGGCAATCTTTCGATGGGAGCTGCAGATCTTAAAAACATTGCCCTTCAAATCGTTGGATACGGTTTCGGTGCTAGCTTTGTGGCACTCTTCGCTCAATTAGGGGGCGGTATTTATACTAAAGCTGCCGACGTAGGCGCCGACCTAGTGGGAAAAGTTGAAGCTGGAATTCCTGAAGATGACCCACGAAACCCCGCTGTTATCGCTGACCTTGTAGGCGACAACGTAGGGGATTGTGCGGGCCGTGGAGCAGATCTTTTCGAATCCACAGCAGCTGAAAACGTTGGGGCGATGGTTCTTGGCGCTTTCTTAGCTCAGAAACATCCCGAACTCGGAACTGGAGTCGTTTTCTTCCCTTTAGTTGCACGAGCATTTGGAATTTTAGCGAGTATCGTAGGTATCTTCTGGGTCAAAATGAAAGATGAAGAAGCTGATCCTATGGAAGCCTTAAACCACGGTTACTATGTTTCAACCGTGTTATCGATTATTGGCTTTTTCCTAGCAGTTAAATGGTTGCTCCCTTTCGAAGGAAGTATGTACTACTTCGCGGCTGGAGTTATCGGCGTCATCACAAGCTTTGTCTTTGTGTTGATCACTCAATACTACACTGAGTACCGATTCCGGCCTGTACGCTCTATTGCTGAGTCTTGCGTAACAGGTGCTGCGACTAACATCATCACGGGTCTTGCCGTCGGTATGGAGTGCACCGCAGCTCCCGTCATCACCATTTGCGTCTCTATCTACTCAGCTTATTGGCTTGGTGAAAAAGCTGTCGTAGGTGGGGGATTATATGGAACTGCAGTAGCAACCATGGGAATGCTATCCACAGCTGCTTACATTCTTGCGATGGACACTTTCGGACCTATCACCGACAACGCCGGTGGTATCGTAGAAATGTCCGGCCAACCCGAAGAGATTCGTAAGCGCACCGACCGATTAGACTCTGTTGGAAATACAACAAAAGCTCTAACCAAAGGGTACGCTATTGGAAGTGCCGCTTTGGCTGCATTCCTTCTCTTTTCGGCCTACCTCGATGAAGTTTCCGACCTCTTAGGTCGTGAATTCCATTCAGTGGACCTTGCTAAATTGGAAGTATTCATTGGAGGTTTAATTGGTGCGGGTCTCGTATTCCTGTTCTCAGCGCTAGCAATTAAAGCTGTAGGAAACGTAGCTCAATATGTAATCCAAGAAGTTCGTCGCCAGTTCCGAGAAAACTCGGGAATCATGGCTGGAACTTCTCAACCTGATTACGGCCGTTGCGTGGACATCGTAACTATCGGGGCCTTAAAAGCCATGGTAGCTCCAGGTGTTCTCGCTGTGGTGGTTCCCCTAGTCGTGGGTGTTACCTTTAAAATGCTCTCTGATGAACCGGGCCGTGGTGCCGAGGCAGTAGCAGCTCTGCTGATGGTCGGAACAATTGCCGGTATTCTAATGGCCACCCTTATGAACAATGGCGGTGGAGCTTGGGATAACGCAAAAAAATATATTGAAACTGGGGTTCACGGAGGAAAGCGATCTGATGCTCACAAAGCCGCAGTCGTGGGAGATACCGTGGGTGACCCCTTCAAAGACACAGCTGGTCCTTCACTCCATGTATTGATCAAACTGTTGTCTACCATCACTCTGTTGATGGCTCCTCTGTTTATCTAATCTGATAATAGAGCTTCATTTCTTGAAAGGCTCCGAAGAGATTCTTCGGGGCCTTTTTTTTTCGACCCTGTGAGTTAGAGCCTCTCTCCTGTTCACACTACTCTCAATCTGGTATTCTTAATTAGTCTTTAAAGGAGAACTCACCATGGAAACAAATCTTGGACAACTTTTTTTACGCGGCGGTTGGGTGATGTGGCCCCTCTTGATATTTTCAGTTCTATCCTGGGCGGTAATCCTGGAAAGAATCTACACTTATTTTACCCTCAGACCAAAATTGGCCGAAATCGCTACTTCACTAGTCCGTAGTCTCCGTTCTGGAGACACCAACTCGGCAAAACAGATTTGCCTATCAGGGAAACCCCAAATAAGTGAAGTTTTTGTGAATGCTCTAGACACTAAACGGCCAAGGGAACTCGCAGAGAGAATGACCGAGAGAAGTCGGGTTAGGCTAATGTCTCAACTTAAAAGAAATTTGTGGATCCTGGGGACCATTGGCAGCGCAAGCCCATTTGTTGGACTTTTAGGAACTGTCGTAGGAATCGTAAGAGCCTTTCACGACATGGCAGAAAAAGGGGCTGGAGGTTTCTCTGTCGTGGCGGGAGGTATCTCTGAAGCTCTGATCGCAACCGCAGCAGGGTTGGTTGTGGCTATCGTCGCTCTCATCACGTACAACATTTTTGTGACAGTAGCGAACCAAACTATCAATGGAGTAAAACTCGCTACTGAAGAGTTACTGGATTTATCTTACTCTTCTGCTGCCCAAACTCACTAACGAGGTACGCTTATGGCAATGAGATTTTCAGAAAATGAGGATGATGCAATTGTCGCAGAAATAAATATCACTCCTCTTACAGATATTTTCTTGGTGCTTCTTATTATTTTCATGATTTCTAGTTCAGCGATGCTTGAAGGAGGGCTTCAAGTGAAGCTCCCCTCCGCTAAGTCAACTGCCCTTACCAAAGCCGGAAATGGAAAACCTACTTACGTCACTCTTTCAAAAGACGGACGAATTTCGGTGAACGACAAAGAAGCCACCGAATCCGCATTGGCTCAAGTTATTAAAGAAACTCTTCTCCAATCCTCTGATAAAACGGTCGTTATCCGTGGAGATGAATCTATTTTCTTGGGCAAGGCCGTCAAAATCATGGATGCTGCCCGAGCCGCTGGAGCAGACAAAATTGCCCTAGCAACTCAAGCCCCTAATTAACAATTAACTAAAAGGTAAGTAACTCGAATAGGGCATTATTATTCTATCGAGGCTCTCTTTTTTGTAAGTTTTCTTAGCTGTGGCTATTTTTCTGACTGTCTGATCTCGAAGCTCTGGATGAACTGCCAAAGCAGAATACTGTCTGATCGCCTCATCTCGTTTCCCCAGTAAATCTAAACTCCTAGCCCAATATAACCATATTTCAAAATACTCAGGAGGAAAGTAGTGCCTCTTTGTCTTGGACTTCTCCTCCTCAATCAAAGACTTTGCCGCCAAAAACAATTCCGAAGCTTCCTGATAAGCTCCCTCTTTCATAGCCAACAAGCCTGAAATCAAACGGACCTCGGGAAAATCTTCACATTTTAAAGTCTCGGCCAACTCTGAACGCGCTTCTCGAGTTTTGCCTTCAAAAGAGTGAATAAAAGAATGTATAAAGTGATGCTTAGCTCGGCGACGCTGTTCATTTTGAAAAACATAACCCTCAAAGTGTTTTCCAGTTCTTCCTTCTTTGCCTGAGAAGATAGCTCCCATGTCATACTCAAAATAGTTGCCCAGCTGCACTGGAGCGTCACCTTCGGCGAAGTATGCCTTCATGTTCTCCAAATCCCAAACTACACTTTGAACATTGTAGATTTGAGAGACTGTGCGATTCATGATCTTTTCTGTTTCCCAATAAGGATCCCAGTGATCGCTCATAGCTTTACACGCTTCAGGAACGTCAAAATCCCCGCCCGCATTTTGAATAAGTTGCATCAATCTTTTTGAACGAGAATAGTTGTCCCAAACCATTCTTTCGGTAGTTGCGTATTCTTTGGATGCTGGCTCTAAGGTCTGGTAAAAATTGGAATGGGTTAAAGTCGGATTTTGTTCATCTAGTTTTCTCAAGCCCGCAGCTTTTGGATGAGTTTCATAAATAAATGCTTTTCGAGCTTTGCCATCTGCAACCACAAATGCCCAAGAAGAAGCTACTTTAACACTTCTCAAGATCTCCAACGCTTCATTCAGATTTCGGGCTCGCCTTAAAATATCCTCACCGATCACAAACGGAAGGTGCCCTTTCAAGTTGGTTTCAAAACAATAGTGTTGATGTAAAGCTACGCTGATCTGTGCCTCGTTCACACCCGTAATACCCGCAATCGGAACTCCAGCTGTCACAAAACCGATATAACGCAAAGTGTTTTTTGGGGCCATCATTTGTATCACAGGATATCGGTCCCAATAACCTACACCTGGAAAATCAAGGTTTCTTCCCTGCAAAAACTTTTTTCCATTATGCACAAAACTCGAACAACCAAAGAGAGGCGGAGGAGAAACATCCACAAAGTTCACAGCCCCCAACTTCCCAGCATAAGCCTGTAAAAGGGGAAGCAAGTCTGGGAGTACCAGAGGAGTTAGCAATTTTTGAAAAGGTAATTGAGCTCCAGCTGCAACTCCCATGATACGGTCTCGCGCATGATCGGGCACCTGTTTAACAAGTTGATTTACCAATCCAGGATCAACCAACTTTTGCAGCACCGCAGCTGCCAGGTTTTGAGGAAAAGACTTAGGTTTGTTTTTTACTAAGCGCTCCCAAAATTCCCCGTAAAAACCCACCATACCACGGTGAACTTTGGCTCCCATAATTTCAGCGTGCTGTCGGCCAATTTCAAAGTCAGTTCCTGAAGTATGTAACACAACAGTCGGTTGAGCTGGCCATAGATGCTTCATAAGTGTAACCTTACTGGAAAACACGATGGGAATCTACCTTTTGTACCGATGAATCTATCATTGGAGAAGCAGCTTCGCTATAATAAGGCACGACACATGATTGCCGAAATTTTAAAACTTGCCCTTAAAGCACTTAGAACTAATTTTCTTCCATTATTTCTAATCCAATTACCCGTTGGACTGTTGGTGATTTTACAAAATTGTTTAGAACCCCATTTTGAATCAAACCCACTGATAGCCCTAATTATTTTGTTACCTCTTTTTTCTTTTGTCTCTAGTTTATGTACCGCCTTAACCTTTATTGCAGTTCAATCTCTTCAAACTTACCCGAAACTAAATTTCAAAATATTAAAGCAGTTAAGCGCGCAAACATTGACTAAGCTAACTGCAACTTCTTTCCTAGTTGCGATTTTTTTTGGGTTAGGCCTGGCGGCTCTGGTGATTCCGGGTATCTATTTTACGGCTATTTATCTGTTTGTTCCCATATTGGTAGTCCTAAACCCCTCGCAAAAAGCATTTCAGTACCTTTTTGAATCAAAAAAGCTGGTAACCCAAAACAAGAAAATATTATTTTCAACCCTCTTAATTGGATTAGTAAGTTTTCTAATCGAAATTCCTCTTAGCCAAGCTGTTAGGCTCATTGGAGAGAATCTTGGCGCTTCTCTTCTGATTGATTCTTTCTTAACGATGATTTCTGGAGTTTTTTTCGATTGCTTTGTAATTTTTTATTTTCAGACACTCAAGCGGAAGGAAGGCGCATGAAATCCATTTCTGACCTTTTAGAAAAAATCTTAACCCAATCCCCTTATTGGGCAGAGGCTCGTTACCACAGAAGAAACTCTCAGTCTCTCTCAGTACAAAAAGGCTTAGTCAAACAGGCCAAATCGAACTTAACTTCCGGAGTTGGAATCAGAGTTCTAGTCGATGGAGCCTGGGGATTCTCTTCAACTTCAGATCTAACGCCTCAAGCACTTGAAAAAGCATTGAAACTGGCTATCGATTGTGCCAAATCACTAAGCCAACTAAAGAAAACCCAAGTTAAAAAACTACCGGCGACTCACTTGGCTCGTGGTGAATTCTCAATTCCGGGGTACGAATCGCTCAAGCAGATGCCTTTTGAGCAAAAACTCCAAGCCGTATTGAAAGCCGAGGAAATGACTCGAAACAATTCTAAGCTGATTCATAGCTCTACCTGCATTTACAATGAGATTTTTGAAGATAAAGTAGTAGTCACCACTGATGGAGCTAATGCTAGCTCGAAGCTAGCACGAAATGAAATCAAATTAGGAGCTATTGCTTCAAAAGATGGAGAGATGGCTGAAAGTCATGAATCGGTTGGCAAAACAGGTAGCTGGGAATGTTTGTTCTCTCAGACGAGTCTGAATGAAATGTCGGACAATGCCGCAAAACTGGCTGTCGACCTCCTCTCCGCGCCGAAAATTCCCGGTGGAAATGCGACTCTTATTCTGTCGCCAGCTATGGTGGGCCTCCTTTCTCATGAAGCAATCGGGCATACCGTCGAAGCAGACTTTGTACTTTCCGGATCAGTTGCAAAAGATAAGATCGGAACCCAAGTTGCAAGCCCCTTAGTGACTTTGTGTGATAGTGGCACAGTTTCAGGGAAAACCCACTCAGGAGGAGAACTTTTAGTAGATGATGAAGGAGTTCTTACTCAAAAAACAACTATTATCAAGAATGGAATTTTAAATTCCTATCTTCACAATCGGGAATCAGCTGCGATTTTCGGAGTCGAACCTACGGGAAACGGTAGAGCCTGGCTCTACTATGATGAACCCTTGATCCGAATGAGAAATACTTACATTGAACCCGGAGACCAAAGCCTAGAGGAGATTATAGCATCTACTCAGGATGGCTACTTAGTCGACTGCCCTCTTGGGGGACAAGCCGATGCGACAGGAGAGTTTATGTTTGGGGCTCAGAAAGTTACAAAAATCGAAAACGGCAAACTCACAAAAATGTACCGTGGAGCTACAATATCCGGCCAAGCCTTTGACGTTCTTTCAACTGTCGATGCAGTATCTAGAGAGTTTCTGTTAGATTTGGGCTCGGGCTATTGCGGCAAAGGACAACCTGCCAAAGTGGACGCTGGAGGTCCTTACGTCCGTTGTCGAGCCACTATCGGAGGAGTTCAAGAATGAGTCAGCCTTTAAAGAATGAAAAAGAACGACTTGAGATGGCGGCCGAAAAGTTATTGTCGTACGCAGTTAAATCAGGAGCCGATCTTGCTGAAGTTTGCGGAAGTTATGGGTCGAGGACTAAGATCACTCTCGAAAAACAGGACTACCACTTAGCTTCTTCGGATGACGGTTACTCCTTGGGGGTAAGAGTTTTGAAAGGGCACCGACAAGGATTTGCTTCATGCAACTCCACAGATCCGAACGAGCTTAAAGAAGCAGCTATCAAAGCTAATGAGATCGCAGGTTTCTCTCCAGAAAACCCTCATTACACCATTGAAAAGGGTGACAATACTCCAATTGATTCCCCAACCGGTCTCGTGGACCCAGCTTTGACTGACCTGTCTATTCAAACACAGAAAGATTGGACTCGATTGATGGTGGCCGAAGCCACTAAAGACAAAAGATTTAAACTTAATGAAGGCAGTTTAGAGATAAGCACGGGACTTTCCCTTATTTTAAATTCGCTTGGGACTCACCAAAGTGAAGCGGATACCGTAGCAAGCTGGAGCCTTATGGGAATGGCTGCAGAGGGAGAAATGATCACAAGCTTTGACTACTTTTCGGAAATCTCCCGAAAAGCTCAGTCAGCTCCTGAAAGGATCGTTCAAACCAGCCGAAAATTTGTATCGGAGGTTATCAACAATCTAAAAATGGGAAAATCGGAAAGCTACAAAGGCCTGGTTATCTTCACTCCCCGAGCCGTGCTTGATATTTTAGTCTCGAGTCTTAGCTACCATATTAATGGCAGAGTGGTAGCGGAGAAAACAGGTCGATGGGGGTTGAGTGATCGCGACAAACAAATTCTAAACCCCAAACTGACTTTAATTGATAATCCTTGGTTAATTGACCGCTCAGGGTGCTCCAGTTTTGACCGGGAAGGAACTCCAACTCGCCCGTTACCTCTTATCGAAATGGGAGTGTTAAAAGCATTTTGTCTCGACCACTATGCTGCTCATGCCCTCGAACTCTCTAGTACCGGTCATGCTGCGGGTGGCCCGAGCACTTTGCCATCAGTTTCAAGTCATACTCTTTGTTTAGCACCCGGAACAACTCCCAAAAAATCTTTGTATGATGAGGCTCTCAAAACTCAAAGATCATTTTTAGTAGTTCATCGTTATTCGGGACAATCTGATCCTGTGACAGGTGATTTCTCGGGGGTTGCAAAAGGGGCGGAATGGTGGGCTGGAGGGGAGAAACAATACTATGTTCAAGAAACTCTTATTTCAGGAAATCTTTTTGAAGCGCTCGGTAAAGACCTGCTCGACGTTTCCAAAGAGACCAAAGTTATTGACTCTGACGAGGAAAGCCCTACTCTTCTCATCAATAATATCTCTGTTACTGGGGGGTAAAGTGGAAGCTAACTTGAAAAAAACTGAAATTGCAACTTTGGCCGGTGGTTGTTTCTGGGGAGTCGAAGAGCTTTTGAGAACCTACAAAGGAGTCATTTCAACCTCAGTAGGTTACACTGGAGGCTCTTTGCCTGGCCCCACTTATGAAATTGTGAAAACTGGAACAACTGGCCATGCAGAAAGTGTTCAGATTGAGTTCGATCCTAAACAAATCTCTTTTGAAGAACTTTTAAAGTTTTTCTTCAAAATGCATGATCCCACAACTCTTAATCGTCAAGGTAATGACATTGGCACTCAATATCGGTCTGTAATTTTTTATCACAATGAGGCACAGAAAAAGACAGCTCATAAAGTGAAAGATCTTGTTGATAAATCAGGCGTCTGGAAGAGACCTGTGGTTACCGAAATTCTTCCTGCCATGCCTTTCTATCCCGCAGAGGACTATCATCAAAATTATTTAAAAAAGAACCCCGGCGGATATACCTGCCATTATGTGCGGGATTATAAGTTTTAAATCTTCTTTCGCATAGCTTCCTAAGGCCAGCCGAATTTAAATGACCTACCTCTCGACAAGCGGAACTCTTGCGCTTATTTTACCCTCACTATGTTTGATACCTTAACTGAAAAGCTGGTCTCCACTCTTAGAACTCTAAGCGGAAAAACTCGACTTACAGAAGAAATTCTGGACGAAGTTTGTCGACAGTTACGAACCAATCTATTGGAAGCTGACGTCAACGTAAAAGTGGTCAAGGATTTCATCGAATCGGTTAGAGCTAAAGCTTTAGGGAAAGAGGTTCAAAAAAGCCTATCGCCCGAACAGCAATTTATTCGTATTGTGTATGAGGAGTTGGCTCAGGTGATGGGTGGAAAAGCTACAGAGCTGAACTTCAGAGTTCGCCCACCCGCGGTCATAATGGTAGTAGGGCTTCAGGGAAGCGGAAAAACTACCAGCACTGTAAAATTAGCGAAATACATTCAAAATAAGTTTAAGAAAACAGTCTTTGCAGCATCGATGGATGTTTACCGTCCCGCCGCTATCGAGCAACTCGCCACGCAGATGCAAGATCAAGGAACTGAGCACTTTGAAAGTCCTATCACTAAATCGGTTCGTGAACGTGCCATTCTGGCTAAAGAGGAAGCCATCAGAAAAAACATGGATGTTCTTTTGGTGGATACTGCGGGTCGGCTTCATGTTGACAGCGAAATGATGGACGAAGTTTCGGAGTTGGCCCAGGTCTTTCAGCCCGCGGAGATCCTTCTAGTCGTGGATGGCATGACCGGGCAAGATGCAGTTAAGATTGCCTCCAGCTTTAACGACCGACTAGCCCTAACGGGTCTCATACTCACTAAACTTGACGGAGATGCTCGGGGTGGTGCCGCATTGTCTGTTCGTGCTGTCACCGGAGTCCCCATCAAGTTTGTTGGAACTGGAGAAAAACCCGCAGATTTTGAAGTTTTTCATCCAGACCGCCTGGCTTCTCGAATTCTAGACATGGGAGATCTTCTCTCTTTGGCAGAGAAGGCTACTACTACCCTAGACCCAGAAGAAACACTCAAACTGGCTAAAAAAGCTAAGAAAAACGACTTTACATTAGCCGATTTTTACTCCCATCTTCAGCAAATTAAGAAGATGGGCTCCTTTGAAAACCTGATGAAATTCCTTCCTGGAATGGGCCAAATGACTAAACAATTCAAAGACATGGCTCCTCCTGATGCTGAGCTTAAGCGAATAGAGGCTATCATTCAATCCATGACCCCTTCAGAACGAGTTGATCACAACTTGCTAGATGGAAGCCGTAGACGCCGAATAGCGACTGGATCAGGCACAAAAGTAGAGGATGTTAATAAGCTAATGAAGCAATTTCTTGAAGCTCGTAAGATGATGACACGACTTACAAAAATGTCTTTGGGAAAACGCAATAGGATGTGGTAGGACAGTAGCCAATAGTATTATTCGCTAAAAGCGCATGTTGGAGGCTTGTAAATAAATGGCGACAGTTATTAGATTCGCAAGATACGGAACCAAGAAAAAACCTTATTTTCGAATGGTTGTACAAGACCATCGTTCACCTAGAGATGGACGTTTTGTTGAGCATATTGGGGCTTATGATCCAATTAAGGGAGATAGTTCTCTTGTAGTTAAACGGGATCGATTAGAGTACTGGCTGAGCACGGGAGCTCAACTTTCTGATTCTGTCAGAACAAGATTGAAATTGGTAATGAAGCAAGTTGCAGCTGCAGCTCCTCAAAAAGTAGTTGCAGATAAACCTGCTAAAGAAGCTAAAGCTAAAAAACCAGCTAAAGCTAAAGCCAAAACCAAAGAAGCCTAAATAAGTACTGTTAGAATTTTGGGCTTCTTGGAAACGGAGGACTCAAGTGGAAGAATTAAGAAATTTAGTCGAAGTGATGGCAAAAGCCTTAGTCGACTTTCCAGAGCAAGTGAATGTAGCAGAAGTTGAAGGGGAACAAACTACAGTTATTGAGCTGAAAGTAGCTAAAGAAGACCTCGGAAAGATAATCGGCAAAGAAGGCAGAACGGCTCGCTCACTCCGAACCATCTTAGCAGCTGTATCAACCAAACTTCGCAAAAGGTCAGTTCTAGAAATTTTAGAATAGTAGTGAAGTTGGGTTAAGTTGTTGATGGAATTAGTTGAAATTGCAAAAATTATAAAGCCTCATGGTTTCAAAGGGGCTTTAGTAGCCAAAACAGATGCAGGTAAAAATTCTGCTTTGTCGTATCTCACCACTCTTTATATCGGAAAAACTCCCAGCCAAACCACAGAACATAAAGTCTTAGAAAGTGCTTGGATGCCCAAGGGATGGAAGCTCGAACTTTCTGGCATTACCGACGATACTATGGCGAAAAGTCTACGTGCATTCTCAATCTACGCCTTAAGAAAAGACCTTTCTCCCGTAGCTGAGAATGAATTCTACGTCCACGACCTGCTTGGCGCATGTGTTGTCGACACCTATTCTCAACAAAAATGTGGAACGCAACCTCGATCGAACCGGTAGCTCCTGCAGCCAATGAAATCTCGCAGGACCGATGGTGGATTGAATCTAACGGAAACTTTTTTTCAATTCCTGCAACTACAAAATACATTCAAAAAATCGACGTTGC
>Ga0214923_10003396_pt1 | contig 19951 bp, 14 predicted proteins | sample LL1510_MetaG_FD_177993 | JGI IMG/M metagenome (GOLD analysis project Ga0214923, IMG submission 177993) | Freshwater microbial communities from Lake Lanier, Atlanta, Georgia, United States - LL-1510 | ecosystem: Environmental > Aquatic > Freshwater > Lake | place: USA: Georgia | collected...
TCTAATTCCTGGTGATTGAGCTGAATGGGATCACGCTCTAGTAATTGTTCAATTTTTATGGACTGTAATTGTTTCTTAGTGAATTGGCCATTGATCCATTTATCAAGTGGTGGAACATTTAGAACTGTGACATTTTTCTCTAAACAAATCTCTACTAACTGCGCTCGGCGACTAGCAGGGATAGAGAAGCTGGATATAATGATCTCATCGACCTCGTGTAATTGAAAAAGTAATTCAAGGTCCTCAAAAGAGTAGATTCTAACACCATCAACAATCTTTTCGGACTTACGAGGATTGTCATCGATGTATGCGACCACTTTTACTTTAGAAGTTGGATCATGTTCCAATACTCGTTTGGTAGCAAACCCAGCTTCTCCTGCACCATAGATAATCACGTAGCGGGGATTCATTTTGGCATTTCGGAAGTAGCTAAAAAAGTACTTGATGCCAACACGGTATGTAATTAGGGAGAGGAAACTCAGCAATGCATATATCAGTAAAGTCACTAACGGAAGTGCAATGAAGGTTTGATTATTGACCATTGACAAGGCACTGAGCAAAGCAACAATAACAAAACTGGCCAGTAGTGAAAGACTAACTCGCATGGCATCTTGCACACCTGTGTAGCGAACAATACCAGCGTAAGTCTTAAAAGCGTAGAAGATTATTGCATTAATCGCAGAGATAACAATTAGGTTAGATCCTAATTCTTTAATACTAATTAATTCAGGATTGAGATTATGGCCAATCAAGTAAGCGAAAATCAAAGAAAGATTACAAAGGAAAATATCAATAAGAAATATAATCCAACGAGGAACAATATTAATCTTCCGTAGCATAAGGTCATACAAAGATTAGTCAAAAAAATGTTCATGACAAAAATATTCCATTAAGACAGTAAGTGTAAAGCATTAATAATCAAAGACAATTACTTGTGTATTTAATTTTAATACGCTTTTTCGTCCCCCTTCATTAGATTAATAACTGTCTGAAAAATAATTTGACAGTCTAACCAAAAGCTCCAATTTTCAATATACCATAAATCAAACGCAATACGGTTTTGCATTTCAAGTTGACTTTGCACCTCTCCTCTACTCCCATTGACTTGTGCCCACCCAGTAATTCCTGGCTTGACTAAGTGACGTAACATATAGTGCTGAACAACATCTTTGGACTCTAAAGAGAGTGGAATCGGGTGAGGACGAGGGCCAACTACTGACATGTTTCCCAATAATACGTTTATAAACTGAGGGAGTTCGTCAATACTAGATTTACGTAATATTTTGCCAATTGATGTAACGCGAATGTCATTACGAATTGCTTGCTGAAAGTCATCACCATTTTGACTTGCACTCTCTTGCATTGTCCGGAACTTAATACACTTTATTTTGATATTGTTCAATCCCCAACGCTCCTGTATAAAAAAAACTGGACCCCTTGAATTAACTTTTATCAATAATGCAATTAATGGAGTTAGCCAGCTTAGAATAAATACAATAACAAAAAGAGAAAATAGGATATCAAAAAATCTCTTGAAAAATTGATTTTCTAGGTCATCTAACGGCAGATAACGTAACCCAACCACTGGAAACCCTGCATAACTTGTTACACGAAAAGAGGCTGCATCCAAGCGATTAAAATTATTTATGATACTTAGCTGAACTTTCCCTTTTTCACAGCAATCAACTACATAGTTTATCTGCTCAACTTGGCTATTAGGTAATGCCAAAAAAACTTCGTCAATATAATATGCTTTAAGTACTTCGGACAAAGAATTAATTGGACCTAAGTAATTTTCAGCCATCTGCGTAATTGGAAAATCAGCAAGGTAGCCAGCGACCGAAAATCTCAAATTATTGATTAACATGCCTGAGCGATAAAAGTTTGCTCCCCGAGTTGTATTCCCGACTATTAAAATTTTTCTAACATACTTATACTGACTACGAATAAAAGCAATAACAACACGATATATATATTTTATGAGTGGAATCACCACTATTAATAAAAAATGATAAAGGAGTAACATATCTCTGTAATAATCCAGTTGAACTACGAAAAGTGTCATCAAAAAGAAAATGATCAATAAGTGAAGTAGAATTACTCTTAGAAAAAGTGTAATTTCTTTGGAAAACGAAAATATAGTAACACTTGTATAAAAATGAAAAACTCTTGTACATATGTACCATGTAGATAAACTTGAAACAAAGAGAAAAATAAAATCACCGCTTTCAACTGGAAGAGCCTGACTAATATTACTTAGCCTAATAGAAGCAATAAAACAGAGGGCCAGAAACAGCCAATCGATTAGTAAACGGATCAGGTAGTTAATACGAGCAACGCTCAGCATAGAAGTAAAAGATATTTAAGCGGACTTTTGATATCGTTTGCTATGAAATAGTCCAAAAAAGAATAGAAGATAGAAAAAGCCCACTCCTGAAACAAATCCTAGTAGAAGTGCCCGATACCATTTTAAATATACTTTTTGCAAGGGAAAGGTTGGTCTATCGATAATCTCAATTGTGGGAGTCTCTTGAATGAGTGCAGTACGCGTAATTTCCAAAGACTTATTTAAATCAGCATATAAGACTCCCAACATTGCCTTTTCTCTTGCACTGATATCTAAATTTGCAAATGTTGTGTTCATTCCAGGATTTGCATTAAATAAATTAGCAGCTGCTGTGCTAAATGTTTGTTTATTCAAAATCTTAGCGATGCTATCAGTTTTATTTTGTAGTCTTTCCGCATTAATACGAAGCCGCCTAGTTTTAGTATCTATATAAAGATCTGAGGCCTCTTTAATTAATCGTAAAGCAATTTGCTGGCTTAGCAACTCATCTCGGGTCGTTAGTTCCAAAGAAAAGATACTCAGCTTTCTATCAGGCTTAAAAACAGATAATTCATTTTCTGATATTCTCTTAACAATTTGATTTATCAAGCTATCTTGCGTACGACCCAAAAAACCGGGCACTGCATGGATGGGAAATAGAATATCTTTAATTGGTATTTTTGACGCATACTGATTTAGCAACCCATATCTGGATGCATAATGCCATGCCAACGAATGAGATGTATCAAAAGGATGCCCAGTCAGTAATACCTTTTTTAAAAGGGTTGGGCTTTTAAGTAATTGCAACACATTATCACCAGCCAAAAGCCCGGTACTTCCCGTCACTGCGCTGATATCCATACCGATTTGACCTGCCAAAGCTGAAAAAAAACCACCTGCATTTTGTTTATTCTCTTCAATTACAAAATTGACTCTGGCGAGATATCGCGGAGGAATTATAATAGCGTATAGACTTGCGCAAATTGAAATAACAAGTCCACATAAAAGAATAGCACGCCAATAGTGAAGAGAGTATCTGAATTTTTGTAGCAACCCCTTCAAATAATCACCCATCATAAATTCTTCGGTGTTGCGGCTTTGAGATGGTGATAAACTTTCATTTGTCATAGAATAAGCAGTTAAGGGTCACAATCCAATTGAAAAACCAGCATTCAATCGATCTAATAAAATATTTTCAAATCCCCCAGTATACATAAAACGGTCTTGCCGCTGAAATTGTAAATGAAAGTAAATATTATTTTTCCATTCATAAGAGGCACGTGCTGTTGTCGTCCATTGCTTGAATTGCAAGTCATGTAAAAACTTTGGCTGTGGGCTTGCAAAATATTGTTGCGCAACCGTTCCTTTTCCGCCTTTACGAATTCTTTCTTGCCGAATTGATAGCCGCAACCTAGGTATAGGAGTATACTTTACCTCCGTGATAAATCGATCAGCGTTACTTCCCATCCAATCACCCAATAAAAATCCATTACTAGTATATTCTTGAGCAGGCTGGAGGTTTTGATAAACAAATGGATTAATTTTTGAATAATCAATATTAAATGTCCAGTAAGGGAAAAAGGGGAGATCAGTAATAGAGGCACCCACGTTAAAACCAAATTGATTTCTACTTTTAGCAGGATTGAGTATTTCAGTTAATCTAATCTCATCTACAAAAAGTGACCCATAAAGATGTGTATGCGGAATTTGATTACGAGAGGATGCTTGTAAAAAAATTTGCGTGTTGGCCCCTGCATTTATGTTATTACCCGCAATATATTGGTCCCAAGCTTTAAAAAGAATGATAGGAATCCAATAGCCTGGCTGAAGTTTATCAGTAAATATCACGGATTCACCTACTGTTAGGTGTAAGCCCTTAGTTAATCGCATGGCGAACGAATGGGTGATAAAATATTTAGGAATCATCTTGAAACGCTGCCCCCCATATACACCAAGGTTCTGGGTTCTGTAACTATTAGCAGTATCTATCAAACCAGAGTGAAGAATCCCGTGCATGTATTCAAACTGGAGCCAAGGTAAGATACGTTGATTGAGCCTAATATAAGGGTAGCTTGGCGCTTTGGCAGAATGAATCAAGTTTCCATTAATACCATAGCCTACAACATATTGCTCTTTTCCAAAAACTAATTGTCCGCTACTCCATTTATAGTTGATAGAGGCCCGCAAATCAGAAAAATTCAATGAATTTAGCTTTGGGGTTGTTGCAAGAACCAACCCATTTGCAGATGTGAATTGGCGATTAGAATCTAGACCCTTGCCATCTTCAGTTACGTCTCTAAAGTATAATTGAAACCCCCATCTTGCCCCTAAGCTGGCCCAAGCTTGTACACCAATTGCTCTTCGTATAAAATTTTCCTTTTCACCAGCTAACTGAAGCTCACCCTGTAATACAGGCTCAATGTTAAATTGGAAAGGCTGTGATAATTTTCCTTTCAATATTTTTTCAGAAGAATCTGCAGCAATTTTGCTGAAAAAGCGCAACCGTCCCCGTATATCTTTTCCAAACCATTTTTCCGAAGCATTATCAATGAAACCCGCATTGATAGGCTTACCATACTCTCTTACGTAAAATGCTAGCTCACGCTTTTCTATTCTATTAACACGACTAGGAAAGCTGTCCATTTGCATGGCGATTTTAGAAAGATATTCCGCAATCTGCCCCCTGAACAATGGCCTAATTACATCATTTAATTCAATATTTCCTTTCTGAGCATGGCGATAAAGGTATTCATAGATGCTGTTTTCAACTGGCTCATTAACAGCTTGTGTATATCCTTGTAGTGGTGAAAATATAAGAAGGATTGCAATAGGTAAAATAATGTAAAAACTTGTTTTCATGAGCGTCGTAAAATTAGTGATTCCCTAGCAAGTTCTATAAATTGATGAGCTGCAGTATCCCAATTAAATTTATTTTTTTGTGTCCACCCTTTTTGAATCAAATCCCTACGAATATCTTTATCATTCAATAATTTCTCCATTACAACAATTAGCTCCCGCTGGTCAGTTGGATTAAATTCTAAAGCAGCATCCCCTGCCACCTCCGTAAGAGAGGAGCCCTTGGCAACAGCAACAGGTAATTGATGGTGAAATGCTTCAATAATAGGAATTCCAAAGCCTTCGTAAAGTGAGGGATAAATATAGGCAGTAGCCCGTTTGTAAAAAAAAGGTAAATCCCCATCAGACAGATATCCGCCCAGAATAACTTGTTTTTCAAGTTTCAATTCCTGAATTAACTGACTAATGTAAAAATGATCATCACTTTTTTTCTTAAAACTTGAGCCGCCAATTAAAACTAATTTGGCTTGGCCATGCTGATTAAACTTAGCAAAAGCACGCACCAAAAAAGGTAAATTTTTTCTTCTTTCCAAAGTCCCCACATGTAAAAAAAAAGGACTCGTTCCAATACAATTTAATAATTTACTTCCTTTTTCACTAATCAAAGAAATTGAAGACCATGTTTTAGGTCCTTGATAAATTATACTAAGCTTAGACTGCCAGGCTGGAAAATGATGCAATAAACGTTCCTTCGAAAAGTTAGAAGTAGTCACAATAAAAGCTGCTTGATTTGCTGCGCGCAATGCAGTAGATCTAAAATAGGATAACCAAAGTTGGGGATAATAGGCAGGATAATCAAAAAACAAAGCATCATGAAAAACAACCAATTTTTTGGTGTGTAAGGGAGTAAGCGGCAACATATAATCAGTACAGATTAATACATCTGCGCCTAGCCTCCAACATTTAATTGGCAATATCAATTGCTTCCAGATTAAAGTAAAAAGATGAAGCTTTATCTTGTGGAATAAAGACGGGGTGGTATTAGATGCGGCTAAAAAAATGCTATCTAATTCAAGAATAACTAAAGCAGGAGAAGATTGTTTTTTTAATGCAGTAAGTAGCCCCTGCAAATATGTTTTTGTTCCTGAGGAAGCTAGCCGAAAATCCCTTATATCAATTGCAATCTTCATTTTTGCTATATTTAATGTATTGTATGAGTGCGTTACAAAGATATAGTTGCCTATGGATGAGCATCATATTTCTTTTTGTGCTAGCAGGATGCGAAAAAAATATCACACAAAGAAAAAAAGTTTACTTTGAAGATGCAGAAGACGGAGTTGCAGAAAATATTTTGGCGATACATAGAGATGGCTACCCTCGGGGAAGAATTGTAAGACCGTTTGATGGTAGTAACGTGATAGGCAATTTCAATAATATGCTTGTAACCATAGAACTAGATAGTGTTCCCTCACACAATATGGTTTATGTTTCTTTTGATTTATATATTCATGATAACTGGCAGTCTGATGTTTGGAATATCAGGGTCAATGATTTGTTTCAATTGTCCACTACATTTTCCAATAACCCCAATTGGAGTCAGTCATATCCAGAATGGATCGGCGTCATGAACATGCCGGCAAGAAGTAATGCTTTTTCAACACAAAAACCGGGATTTTGTGCTTTGGATACCTCTAGAGATGGCACCACTCACTATAAGATTGTTTTTGCAAGACCTCATACAGAAAAAAATATAAAAGTTCAATTTAATGATGTGTTACAAGGTAGTATTTGTGATCGATCATGGTCAATCGATAATGTGTACATAGAGGTAATAAATAATTGATGAAAACAATCTATTTACATGGAAGCCCTGATCTATATGGATCAGGCAAAGTTTTACTGGAAATACTTAGGATTCCAGATAATGCTAAAAATGCAATTGTTGTATTACCCCATGAAGGGCCATTATGCAAGCCTATAAAAGATTTAAATATTCCACTCCACATCGTTAACATGGGTGTGCTTAGAAGAAAATATTTTACCCCCTGGGGTATAGCAGGTCGTTTGTTCCTTTGGATAAATGCAATATGGGAAATCAAGAAAATAATGCAAAAAAATGATGTCCAACTTATTTATGTTAACTCTCTCAATATAATCATTGGTCCTTGGCTAAAATTGACTACGAAAAAAACCCTTGTATGGCATTTACATGAAATTATTGAAGATCCTAAAATATTATTCTGGTTTTTACATCGTCTACTTAATAAAGCTGACAGATTGATTGCCGTATCAAAAGCTGTAAAAACACATTGGAATAAACGATCACTTACTACACCTTTCCACATCCTTTACAATGGTTTTTATGACACAAGGAATAAGAATCCATTACCCCGACTTACCTCTGCAGAAACAAATAAACCAAACAACAAACTAATCATCGGGATGGTTGCTAGAATACAGCCACTAAAAGGACATTCTTATCTACTACAAATTCTTGAACAGCTAGTCAGTAACCCTGCCTTTAAAAGCCCCGAAACCCTTCAACTAATTATTGCTGGTGACCCCTACCCTGGCCACGAACATTTACTAATAAAATTGAAAAATGAGATTAAGAAAAGGCAATTGGATAGCTATGTTCAATATATTGGATTTAAAGAAGATATCACTGAATTAATGGAAAATATCGATGTATTAATTGTTCCCTCCATCAAACCCGACTCATTACCTACAGTTGTGCTGGAGGCCATGCGTGCAGGAAAACCAGTAATTGCAACAAGACAGGGGGGATGTCTTGAAATGATTGAAGAGAATAGTACTGGCTACTTTATCCCATTGAATGACCCCATTTTAAGTTGCAAGATTTTGCTGCCAATTTTTTCTGATAAAGAACAATTAAGGCAAGCAGGGCTGCGTGGTAAAAAAAGAGCAGAACAATTATTTACTATTGGGGCCTTTCAAGAGGGCTGGTTGAACATTATGAGTCGTTGAATAAGCAGACGACATTAAGCCTGTAAAAAACCAACCAACATAACTAACATATAGATAGGATTCGGCTGATGAGGTAAGAAGAGGGACTACCAATCCAATCTTAATGACAAAAACGATTATACCCAGTGTTGCCGCAGTGCCAGAAGTATGACGCACCAAATAAGCTGATTGGTATATTGCAAAACCAAGTATCAAAAGGTATAGTATAATAGCAGGAAGGCCACATTGTACGCCAAGGATGATTAGCTGGTTTTCACCCCCCGTATTCAGTCCTAGCTCACCAGCTACTCTACCAGACTCGCCCAATCCGATACCGATTGGATGCGTTACTATGGCCTCTACACCATCAATCCATTCTACCAAATGCGCAAGACTAGAAGAGTCATTAAATTGTAGGGTATCAAATATAAATTCAGTTACGGTGGAATCAAATGCAAATATTAGTATTAAAATTACCAAAACAATAATGACCGCGTGATAGAAAAATAATACCTTTTTTTTATTCATTAATTTAAAAATCAAATAACTCGCTAAAAAGTACCCAGCCAATGAGGCTCTAGAAAGGGCAAATAAAATAGAAAGCAAGGATGACAATAGTGTGCCAAAAAATAATTTTTGCTCAGTAAGAAGTGAAAGGTTAACCAAGAGAGTAGATAAAACTGCAAGCGTAATCAATGTAGAGGCTGCATGCTCCAATGGATTAGCAAAAAAACTCGCAAAGCGTTTCACACCACCTGAAATTTCGAATGTCCAGTTCAAACCATAATTACCGGTAGGGTCAAATGAAAAATACTTTTCATAAAAAGAGGTATACCCGGTAATTGTCTGAAAATGTGTATACATCAATATCTCTCCCAACAAAACCGTCATTGCCAAGATTGACATCAACATGACTTGTTTTTGAAATTTCGAAAGCTCGTACGAACTAACATTAACCAACCTTCCAATAAAATATAAGAGCGGAAAAAAGGAGATATTTTTAAATGCAATTATACGATTCATAAAATCAAAACTACCAATAGGAAATAATACAAAAAGACCTGTATAAATAAAATAAAGAACAACCAAGCGATCCAACCAACCCCAATTAGGACTTTCTTTTAATTGATAAATAATAAATGCGACTGTAAGTACAATCAATAGCTCTTTTGAATATTGAAAAAGCGGAATCAATACATCCAACCTATTCAAATGTAAAATAGATAGTGAGGTAATGTAGATAGGCAGTCCAAAAATAAAATAAGGGAAAAGTGCAAAATAATCACCTTTCGCAACTCCTCGCAATGCGTATAAATAGCTAGTAAAATAAGTAAAGGGGAAAACAACTAATAATATGGGCCCCATCATTGCGTGTAGATGTATTCAATTTCGCGTTGACTTAAAATTCGATTATAAATCCGAAAATCCATTATTCCCCCTTCAAAAGCATCAGCCGGCCGCTGCGCTAATCGTCCCAGCTCTGCATAGGAAGCCAATTGAATAGCCGCGGGGGGAATGTTTCCATTGGAGGTGATTCGAGCAATCCGTTTACCATTACAGTAAAACTGGATAGCCCCTACATCCTGCATTAATACAAAATGATACCACTGCCGTCGCTGAAATATAGAATCGGGTTCAATTGCAAAATCAGCGCCAGCCCATTTTACCTTGCCTTGGTACCAATTAAACCAAAAAAAACCAACTCCATAATTTCCAGGCCAAAATTCGAAAACACGGGGAGAAAATGTACCCGGGCCCATCTCCTTTGCCCAAAAAGCTATCGTGAGTTCTCCCTTTACTGCTCGTGAATTAGTCAAATATAAACGAGCAAAACTATTTGAGGTTCCGGAAAAAAAGGTTGCATATTCGTTAAACTGGTTAGCTCTCCCAGATAAACGAACACTTCCATTGATTACTTCTAAATCTGGGTTATTACCGGTCAAATCTGCAGGAGATATGCCTAAAGGATAATGCGCAACTAACCCCACTCGAATGCTATCAGCAATAGGCATGGGCTCGTCAGAAACACGCGTACACCCAGTATTACCAATCGAGATAAAAATCAGCAATACCAGAAATGTTAAGCCTACAAAAACAGAAAGACCGTTTTTAGAGATTGAAGATCGCATGTTCAAATATACTGCTTTTACCAGCTGAGCAAAAGCTTACGTAAGAAAAGCAAAATAAATTGTGTGTTAGTGAAAAGATATCGCTTCCAAAGTCTTCCTGGTTCCTGCATCAACCGAAATAACCATTCTAATCCCCTTTCTTGTAAAAATGGAGGCGCCTGTTTTACAGTTCCGGCATGAAAATCAAATGCAGCGCCAACAGCAACTAATATTGCTGGAATGTAATCCTTATTCTCTGCAACCCACCGCTCTTGTCGGGGGCATCCCCTTCCAACAAAAACTACCTTAGCACCAGACGCAGCTATTGTTTCTTGATCAAGTCTTTTTTCTTCTTCCGTTGATTCTCTGAATCGATCCTCTTTCACTCCTGCAACTAACAATGCAGGGTATTGAAGTTTCAGGTTTATTTGTAACAACTCCAGCGTGTGCTTTGTACTTCCATAGAAAAAAACTGGTACTTGACTTTTTTCCGCTTCTTTAATCAGATGAAGCATAAGGGAAGGCCCGTAAACTCTTTTTTTTAAACCTGCTTTATGAAAGTAGTTTAAGGCCCAACGGACTGGTTGACCGTCCGGCACTACCCAATCCAGTGAGTTTAATTGGTTTTTCAGCAATGGACTGTTATATCCCTCCATTAATCCATGCACTGCCAAAGCAGCAATACCTGCATGGGGTGATTCAGTTTTTGAGATCCTATCAAACACAATCGTGGTAAGTTCCTCATATGTTGTAGCGGCAAGTCTTATGCCAAACAAATCTAAATACTGCATAACCTGATAGAAAGTGGTGAAATTAATCAGGCTTTGTCAATATTCCTTCTTTTATAGCTTTTATAACCAAAAAAGCTTTCGTATAACGGCCTCTAATAAGGAAATATGGAAATAGAAGCAAAAAATAGGTCAATAAAAAGAGAAATGTTGTGGGCCAATAATAGATAGGCGTATATAAACGAGCCAACCAAATTCGGTTACGGCAATTCAAAAAAATCATAAAAGGACGGGTAAAACCCTCTTTTGTTTTTATGCGCGTATTTGAAGAGTATCCCGCTCGATGATAAATAACAGAGGATGGCACATATAATAAGCTAAAGCCCTTTTTACAGATAGCAAAACTTAGATCTACATCTTCATACAGCGCAAAAAAACTTTCTTTAAAGCGTAATCCATCCCTGCCTCTAAACAAACTGGCACGCGCGAGTATTGCACACCCAGTCAACCATGGCTGTATTTTAGTAATGGACTCTTTTTTATAATCTACCTTACCATATCCCTCAATAGCAGTTTGTGTAATGCAAGGATAAAATTTATTTCCTGCATTCCAAATGCGTGACTTGTCTGGATAAAAATAAATTTTGGGTTGTACAGCTCCTACTAACGGATCAGTCTCCAGATAATATAATAGCGGGTTTAAAAAATCACTTTCAACTATGGTATCATTATTGAGAAACAGTATATAGTCCGGTTCCTGCAAAAGCGCTTTTTCTATACCCAGATTGTTACCACCGGTAAAACCCAAGTTTATTTCACTCCTTATCAAAATGAGAAATGGATACTCCTTAGTAAGGGTTTGCGGAAGCGGACTTTCAGAGCCATTATCGACCAACACTACACTTACCTGTACATTAACCGGAGTTTGTATGAACTTTAACGATGATAAGCATTCTCGCGTTACCTCTTCCCCATTCCAATCAACTACTATAACGACAACTTTTTTCATAGGCCACCAAAGTAATTAATTCTATTAACACAAGCATAATTACAGGAGCCCAAGAAGGGATATCTGTAATCCGACTATTCACAAATACCAAAAGTCCACCTAAACCCATAACGACTGCCATTAAAGTTAAGTTGGTACGATAAACGACGTGATGTCTCTTCTTTAATAATAACTCCAGCACATTCATGAGATTGAGCCCGGTAAGTAGTGGAATTATTGATGCCAATTTAATGGCAAAGGTCAAACCTTGTTGATACTCGACCATTCTAAAAAAGGATGCAAGTTTGGGCGCAAAAATAAAGTTGATACATGCACAAAACATAAGTGCAAGTAGCAGAAACTGATTAATGCGAATCTTAAAATTTCTCCAAGACTGCCAACCCTCCATCATTACTTTTAATGATAACGCATAAACAGCACCAGAAAATGAAATGAGAAGTGTACGAAAACCCCAAATTATTTTATCAATGATTGCATAAACACTCCAGACCATAGGCGTTGCAATGAAACCAATGAGGTACAAGAGAAAGGCCTGTTGAAAATGTACAATTCCATTGCTAAGGACCAATGAAAAATTTTCTTTTAAATGAGAGATAAACTCAATTTTTGAAAAAGAGTTTAACCTAAAATTTTTTTTACTTATTTCAAAAAACCAGTTGAGTAAAAAAAAGAAAAGTAGACCACTACCCACCCAAGCATTTACCCAATAAGCGTCTCCTTTCCAAAAAAAATAGACAAATATAAATCCCAACAAACGGCCTGCCAAATTCAGAAAGGAGAACCATCGCAGCTGATTTCGTGTCAAACATAAAACATAAGGATTCAACAATTCTGCCAATAAAAGGGGGATTGTTCCAATTAGGTATATCCCAAAATCATAACTAATTGTATAGACCAATAAAATAATAAAAATGGAAATCAAAAAAAATAAAAGACGCACATAAAACAATAGACTCAACAGCTGATTCACTCTTTCTTTTTTATTAATCATTTCGGCTTCATTCAGCGCACGAGGTCCAGATTGATTACTTGCAAAATTGATAATGATTGAAAATAATACGGATGCCGAAAGCGCTGTGAGCCATTTACTGTTGGCCTCTATACCAGACCGATGTATCACAATTGGAATCAAAAGCAATTGCAGCAAAATACTACTTACCTGAATTAAACCTAATCTAAAGAAATTAGGAATTATTTGTTTTAGCAAAGTGATCAACTTAATTTACTTTTTTGAATGGCCGCATTAGTCATTTCAACCAGGATATCTTGAATATTATATTTGTATCTCCAAGACGGGTAATCTCGTTGAAACTTGCTAACATCTGATATATACCATATGTGATCGCCTTTTCGGACTTTGGATTCATCAATACGATAAAAAACTTCCTTGCCAAGAAAATTTTGCAACCATATAATGGCCTCGAGCATGGAAATATTAGAATGCCTAGAGCCTCCAATATTATAAACAGTACCCGGAGGAGGGGGCTTATTAAAAACAGCATCAAAAGCCGTTACCAGGTCTGCGCTGTGTATATTGTCACGAACTTGTTTGCCTTTATATCCAAATACAGTATACGGCTTGTCATTGATAGCACATTGCACCAGGTAAGCCAGAAATCCATGTAGTTCCGCCCCACTGTGCGAGGGACCTGTTAAACAACCTCCTCTGAAAATAATAGTACGTATTCCAAAATAACGACCATATTCTTGTACCATTAAATCAGCTGCCGTTTTACTAACGCCGAAAAGACTATGAGTAGTCTGGTCAATTGACATGGACTCATCAATACCATGAATTGCAAATTGATGTCCAGGATCCACCTCCCATCTTGTTTCATTCTCTACCAATGGTAAGTTATTGGGCTTATCGCCATACACTTTATTAGTAGAAGTAAATATGAACACGGCTTCCGGACAGTACTGGCGCGTAAGCTCCAGCAAATAAAGGGTAGCTAAAGAATTTACCGAAAAATCAGTTAGAGGTTCAAGTGCGGCCCAATCATGTGAAGGTTGTGCCGCACAGTGCACAATCAATTTAATCCGAGAACGCTCTTTCAAAAAAATTAAAGCTAATGCTTTTTGATCTGCAATATCAATTGAATAGTGGGTGTACTGAGGAAGTGTACGATTTAATTCGGCTACTCTCCAAGCTGTACTAGCATCAGGACCAAAAAAATAAGCCCGCTTATCATTATCGATTCCCAGTACTTCAAAACCAAGTTGATGAAAATATTGAACCGTTTCACTTCCAATCAAACCACCCGAACCGGTAACAACGACAATATCCCTTTTCATTTTAATTAAAATTTATGAATAAACCCAATGCGCCCGTGCCAATTGATTTGATCTAGCCCATCATCAAAATAAGTTTCGGGTGTAACAGGACGAGGGATATAGGATTTCCATTGATAATTAATTGAACGGACCATTGAAAACTGCCCAAACCAATGCCATTTCTTAAATGGGAAATTGAATATTAAGGAAGCCATTAAATCAACCCACTGACGATTGAAATCAAATGAGCCAGAATTTATATTATAGTGGTAATAAAAATCAGCATTATGCAACCATCGCTCCAACTCAATTCCAACCCTAGCATCTTTTTTGACCCATGAAAGATCCAATCGTTGAGAGTTTCCACCCGGACCAACGGATGATCCTAGTAATTGACCTTCGTTCGTAAAGCCCTGGCGTACCCCATTACTAGTATACCAACTTTTCGCTTGTCGAATGAGTGAAACGTTTGGCGCTTGCAATTGAATTATTTCCATCCCAAATTGCAAAAAAGACTTCCCACTTTTATTCAATGCAAATAATTTTCTAAATCCTGCCAAATATCCACGAGGTATGGTATCCTTAAGCAAGTTGATTGGGGAGGCAAACTTATCGGAGCGGCCATATTGAAAATAAAACTCTGCATATTCCTGTGGTAATGAAAGACGCGCAAATAATGATCCCATTTTTGCTGGCTTTACAACCGAGTCTGCTTTATAACGAATTTGGGCAAGATCAACCCCGATAAACAGACCTTTTGTCCAGCGGGGCTGCCAGGTAAATATTCCACCCTCAAATAATCGAGGCTTTTCCATTTTTGGAATGTACAATAATTGATTATCATAGGTACGAAGACTTTCAGGAGTGGGTTCTTTAGAATCTTTTAATTCCCCCCCAAAAACAAGCTGCCATTCAAAAGAACCCACTGGTGTTTGGACAGGTCGATCCGTATGAAAGGTATAGTGTAAAAAACCGGGAGCCATGCTTGTCATAAGTAATGAATTATATCGCCCCGGACCCCACCATAAATTTTCTGTAGAAACTCCCAATGCAATTCCGTTGACCATAAGTTGTATTCTGCTTTGACCTGGGCGAAATTTATAGTAAGGTTCTGCAGAAAAACGCTCCGGCAGATCAATTCGATTCAACCAATTATAATGATACTTCCATATAATAGGATAATGATCAGTAGGAAATTGAATAAAATTTTCATTAAAAGCCCACACAAACTCTGGCTGTATTTTTAATAAAAAATTTAATGAGCGAATTTCCATACCGGTTGAATAATAATACTGGATTCCTCTAGCTGGTATCATAGACCCATCGGTCCAGGCAAGCGGCCGTAAACTATTAAATTGAGTTAGCTGTCTAAAAGGAAGAACTCTTAAATTATCCAATTGCCTTCTATCAACAGAATCTGTAAATTCAATCGGACGAACCATCATGGAGAAATTTTGAAGCCCGTTTACTGTATCGCCTTTTAATTGTCTTCTCCTTAATATTTCATATTGTGGACCATCCTGTACTGGCAAAATTTCCTGTGCAGATAAAACTGCCGATATGGCAAACATAAATGTTAATATTAGTAAGGATTTCTTCACCAACAATAATTTAATGAAACGACACTACTAAAATTATAATGATTTTTATCTTTTACCCATCCATAATTTACAGACTGCACACCCGTTAACTTAGACTGTATCCAAAATGGACCAAACGTTTTTCTAAAATTGATTCCCAGTCCCCAATCAGTCCACCGCTCTATATATACATTTGGATCGCGTTTTACTCTTTCAAATACCACCCCAATAAAGTCAGGCCCTTTACGAATGCTAGCAGCAGCGATGATTGAGTTAGAACCATAGCCAATTCCCGAGCCCAGTATTTGACCATAGTGATTATAATTAGAGTTGAACGAATGCACATACCAATTACCAGCACCTCTAACCAAGTAATCAGGACTTTGCTCCATTTGCGTCAGTTCACCAGAAAATTCGAGCCAGCGGTTTTTTGGAAGACGAAATAATTTTTTATAGCCCGCCATGTAGGAGGCAGAATGGAAAGGACTCATCATTAAATCGCGGATATTATATTTATGATCGTTCCACCCATATTCAAAATAAATTTCTGCATTGGCCTTTTGAAATAACTGTCGCATAAATAATGAGATCAGCTGATTCCATTGTCTCTGGTCTTCATTAACAAGGTTAGATTTGAAAAAATCGGCAAATACTGGAAGATAGGCCCTAAATACACCATCTTTTTTCACAAGAGAATCGGATACATTGGTGCCAGAACTGATAAAGGAACGTGTAGCACCAAGGTATAACCCCTTTAAAAAAGAGGGCTGATACGCAAGTACAACAGCATTGAGGTATTTCCAATAGGGCTTATTCCATCCATAGATATCTCCAAAATAATTTAATTGCAAAATTTCATCTGGTTGTTCAGAAACATCCTCCAAACGACCAGCAATTAAATTCCATTCAAAATTACCAATCGATGTGCGTAGCGGTCGTCTGCTATTAAATCGCAAATGATAAAACCCTGGTGCGTTATTGGTCATCATCAAACTACTATATTGGCCAGGTCCCCACCATAAATTTTCAGAAGAGAGCGCTAGCGCTATCGGTCCCGCTCCTAATTCTATTTTTGATTGACCTGGGAAAAACCGTTTGACCTGTGACCTATCTGTTTTAGCACCAAAATAAGGGGTTGTTGGATAAGTAGGGTTGGCTGCAACTAAAAACTCGGGTCGAGCCTGTATCACTAAGGGGCCTGTTTGTAAAAAAACACCTGTACTGATCAAGGTTTGAAACCCAGCAACTGGCATCAGGGCTCCATCGGACCATCCATATGGATTTCGGCTATTCATTTTTAACAAAAAAGAGGTAGGCAATATTCGCAGTTTGCCAGCCTTTCCTAAAAAATTTACGTTACTCCACTTTGCCTTTTCTTGCCAAGTAAAGCACATGTGCTTGTAAAAACTATCTATAGTAAATCTTTTTTCAGGCATGGTGGGCCTTACCGTTAGTGAGACCTCCGAGTTGAGTTGACCCCTTAACTGAAGATAACGTAGATCCTCATCGAGAGAAAAAGGAGTAACTGGCAATTGCTGTGCAACCAGACTACTAGAAATAAAAAAGGAGACCCAAAATGCGATCTCCATTTTTAATAAAAAGACTTTCACCATTGTTAATTTACATAAGGGTGGTTAAAGTTTGAGTATTGCAATAACAACCCCAGCCAAACTTGCCAAGGCACTGGATAATCCAACTACCTCACCAGTGGTTAAACGACCTTTGGATAGTGGTTGTTTAGGAACAATAATCTCTGCACCGGGTTCCACACGAGGATATTTTTTAAATAGCAAAAATCGCTTATTCGTAGCAGATTTACCATTTGCATAAATTATATAAGCACTCTTTTTCCACGCTTCTCGTGAATATCCACCAGCGGCTCCAATATAATTTTTAAATCCATATCCTTTTTCGTACGGAATCTGTGTCGACTGCAAAACGGCGCCACTTACCCTCACTTGTGCATCATATTTTGGAATAATCAGCTCGTCTCTGGACTGCAAAACCACATCGGCGGTAGAGCCTGGATTGCGCAAAATGGCGCTCATGTCTAAAGGAATTTTATCAAATTCCTTTTCCACATCCTTTAAAACAGTTGCTGAGGAGTCCGCAAATAATAGTTGTAAACGACGGGCGTCTTCGGCAATTCTTTTTCTTTCCTCTTCAGACTTGAATCGCTTAATGTATGCGGCTTTCAAATTGGCATCAGGGAGTAAGCCACCCACGCGTTTGTATAAATCACTAACTTTTTCTTTAGTATTTGATAACGCATAAGGACCTGGAAACTGCACTTGACCCACTACCAAAATCGTTTCTAATTTATTATAGACAGGTTTTTTTCTTACTGTTACAACATCGTAAGCCCTTAGAGGAATATCCAGATCAGAAAAAGCCAATGTGTCTTTGCAAATAATACTTTCTATTTCGCTAGATCGAATATCGCCAGTGGCAATGGTATCTCGAACAATCAGATGCGCTACCTGAATATTAGCAGAGGAAGCATCTGTAAACCCACCTGCATGGAGAATTAAACTTTTTAAAGTCATCCCTTTAATAAAATGATATTCACCGGGCACATGCACCTCTCCTAACAAAGTAACTTTTAGACTATCGGTCATTTCTATAATAGAACTCACCAATATTTCATCTTCCTTTTGCAATACTAAATTATGTTTGGGATCTAATGCAAGCGCCCTCTCCAAATTAAAGGACTTCATTTCTTTAGTTAAATCCGGTCGCTGAGTAATCAAAATAGCCCGATTGGCGTAAGCATCCTCTCTTGGACCATCGGCTCTTTGCACAAGATCTGCTACTTTCATCCCCTGGAACCACTCATATTGATCGGGGCGAAAAACAGCTCCACTTATTTTAACCCGATTAGCGTACCGATCTAATATTTTCCCCACCACAAATAAATCTCCAGCGGCCGGAATCAATTTTTCATAATCCACAGAGAAAACATCTTTGATGAGCCTTTCTTTTTCTCCTCGTCTTATTAACTTAACAGAGGCCGTATAAGCTGTGTCATCAAAGCCACCCGCTAATTGTAAAATATCGGCGAAAGTTTCTCCAGGTAACACTTCGTAAAGACCAGGTCTTTTTACCTGACCACTCAATTCTACTCTGCAATCGTATGAAGGAATACGAAGTACATCATTATCTCTCAGCCTCCAATTATCCGATTGATCCCCTTTTGCTAATAACCGATATAGATCTATTTTTTTTATGACCTGGTTATTTCGTATTAATTCAATTTGCCGAAAAGAACCTGTGCTTTTAGGACCGCCAGCCTTACTTAGAGCCGCATAGATACTAGCTAAAGAAGAGATATTAAAACTACCTGAGCGATTAGCTCCCACAATAGTAACACGAATGGTTCTTATTTCACCGAGTGAAAGATTTAACTTACTAGAGCCATTTACCAAGGTGGGATAAACCCGAAGCATGGACTGGCGAATTCTTGCCATGGCAGCCTCGATGGTGAGCCCTCCTACTTTGATTTGCCCAACTCCTGTTACCAGAATATTACCCTCCCTAGACACATCCAAATCGGCGCTGTACTCTTGCGTACCATACACGACTAATTTTAATTGATCACTTGGGCCAATTTCATAATCTAGTGGGGTAGCTAAATTGGTAAGGTCTGTCTCGAAAGTTCTATATTCAAATTCACCTTCGCCAGGGTTAAAGAGCTCAGCTCCAAAAATTCGCGGATCGATGAGTGGTTTGGGTTTTAATAAGATTGGATCAGTATCCAACGAATCTTCATCAAGCATCTGATCCTCACCAAATTCAAATTTATTTTTTTGAGGAGGTAGAATCAATTGCTGTTGCCTTTTTTTACGCAATTGCTCCTTTTGTTCATTGTATATGAACCCTCCCTTGGCTTTATTGGGCGTGGTATAAAGCAGCTGCAAGCGAGATTTAAGTTTATCATACTCCGTTTCACTGAGACCTTTGTTTAGTAAGAGAGGACGTATTTGCTCTATCGTTAGTTTATTGGCAACAAGTTGCTGTTGTACCTTACGTACATCTGCCTCAGAAAGAAGGTCTATCCGTATTGCAGTCAGATTACCGCTGCGTAATAAATCTTGTTGCGCATGAATCTTAGTAATGAAAAACCAACAAAGAGTAAGTATGACTAGTTTTTTTAGCATGCTTCT
>Ga0214923_10003398_pt1 | contig 19949 bp, 16 predicted proteins | sample LL1510_MetaG_FD_177993 | JGI IMG/M metagenome (GOLD analysis project Ga0214923, IMG submission 177993) | Freshwater microbial communities from Lake Lanier, Atlanta, Georgia, United States - LL-1510 | ecosystem: Environmental > Aquatic > Freshwater > Lake | place: USA: Georgia | collected...
GATTTAATATTGTATTTTGTAGATTTATTTACTGCAGGAGAGGCTGTAGTTATTTTTATTAAATTATATAATAATTCATTTGTGTTAGAAGCGTTTATTCTAAAAGAACCACCTACAATAATATTTCCTGTATCTATTGGTGCTTTTTTTGATAGACAATAAACAACGCCCGGAGCATCTACACCTGTATCTCTTTTTAAACCGATTGTAGTACTTCCAGAACTTACAACACTACCCCATGCTGCATTATCTAATAAATAAGTAGCAATACTATTTCTTTCTTGACCGCCTCCATTTACAAAATATCCACCAACCCATAATGTATTTATAGATTGAATATATGTTATTGCAAACACTTGTGGATCTGGATAAATAGGATCGGCAGGCACTGTAGTAATTCCACCATTCATTGGTTCCCAACTATTATTATTAATATTATATAAAACAATGTTATTACAATTTGTTGCTGTAGCAATAGAAACAAATTTCCCACCTATTGCAATTTTTTTTTTTCCAGAAACAAGTTCTAATGCATTTATAGAACCAGTATAGGAAGCTCCTAATAAATCTGTCCAAATACCATTATTATAGTTTACAAATAAACAATTACTACCATTACTACCACCTACATATAATATATTATTATCATTTAAAATCATACAATTAATTATTGTATTTGCATCATCTATTATACTACCAGTAGTATTAAATGTTGTATCTATAGACCATGATGTTGTTGTTAATACATTAAGACGAGCCATATTTCGTCCGATAGAAGTAGTAGTAGTTGGACCATTCGTAATTGAAGCAGTTGTAAAGGAACCAGCTATATATATTTTGGTATAATTTTTATTAGCGAATGGTGACATACAGTTTACAGTAGTATTTGTACCAGTATATGATATATTTAAAGAACCAAAAGAAGCTATTTTAGTTGTAGCTGTATCTTTTGGATTAAAATACATAATATTATTTCTTGTTGGAGTTGTTAATGAAAATTGACCACAAACATATTCTATACCTACACCATTATATAAAAATTGTTTAATTGTTGTTGGCGCAGTTGCTGATGCTGAATAACCAGTTACTATTGGAGATGGTTTTGTAAGACTAAAATCTTTGCTATTAAAAATATATTTAAAACTTGAAGTACCAACATTAAAATTGGCCCAAGCTCCAGCCTTTGGAGAAATATTTGTTCCTCCACAAGTTATAAACGTTTGATCATCTGGTGTTAAAATTGATGTGATTACACTATCACTACTTACTGTATATTGAGCCATTATATATAATAAATATATAAAAATTATTTATTATTAATATCAATTAATATATTATAATTATCTATTTCATTACTAATAGTATTATTTATATATTTTTTAATATCATTAAATGTTAAATTATTAATAATTTTATATGATAATTTTTTTAAATTAAAAATATTATAATTTTTTATAATAGAAGATATATAATAACTAATTTCATCATCAAGACTAATATAATCTTTAGAATAATATAATAATTTACTTTTTTTTATTGATAAAAATTTTTCTTGATATATTTTTGTATTTTTTTTAAAATCATCTATAAAAATATTATTAAAATTTTTAATACATTCTTTAATTTTCATAATATCAAAAGTAGATTGGACAATATAAATAAGAAAAAAATAAAAATAATCATTATGCATATAAGTATTATAACTACATTTTACTATATAACCAAGTTTATCAGTTGTTCTTAATCTATCAAATAAAGGCTCATTTATAATACTTGCTATGATACTAGATATAAATTGATATTTTATTTTTTTTTTAATATCTGCTAAAACAATTTGATCTTTTATAAAATTAATTTTAATTTTTTTTATAGCATAACATTCATATAAACAATTATTAATTTCCTTTGGATTATATTCATCTTTTTTAAGAATATAATTATTTATTTTACCTTTTTGATACTTTATAATATCATCATTTTTATATAATATTTCATTTGTAGATATTATATCTATAATATTATTAAAATATTTTTCCATTTGTTTATTGTCATTTTCAATATTAAAATTACCAAAAAATAATATATATTCTTTTGAAAATTTTAATAATGATTGAATTTTTTCTTTAAATATAGTATAATTTATATTTTTTAAATATTCTATTATTTCATTTGGTTTTTTATAATCATTTATTAAAATATTTAAATACATACCGACTAATTGAATAGGACTTAAATACTTTTTATTATTATAAATTTCAATTAATTCATCAATAACATTTTTAAAATATTTTTCATTATTATCAGTAAATATATTATTAATAAATTTATTAATATCATTAATAAAATTAATTAATAAATAATTTAGACAACTATAATTATAAATAATATATTCATTAGTAATTGACATACTAAAATAGCATTTATAATTAGACATATTTGAGGTATAATAATTAATTACTTTTTCTAAAAAAGTATTATAAATGGATAATAAAATTCTATTTTGAGCATAAAAATAATCATTATTTTTTTTTATAATAAAAACTTGACAAAATGGTTTTTCATATTTATTTGTATGTAAAACATATACTTCTTTTTTATCATCTTTAAAAAATAATTTTGGTATTTCATTTTTATTAAATATTTTATAAAGTAAATCATATTTAACTTCAAAATCTTTTATAAGTATACTTTTATTAAAATCAAAATATAATTTATCTTTTTTAATAATTTGAGAACTATATTTTTTTCTTATTTTTTCAATATCAGAGATAAAATAATCAGTATTGTAATATTTACTTTTAGAAAAATTAATTTTATCAATATTAAAGTTTACATTTGTTATAAATTTTAATTTGTAATTTTTAATATTTTTTTTAAATTTTTTATATAAATCATCATTATAGTCTTCAATTTTATAATCTCTTATAATAGCATCATTAATATTTGCAGATATCATATTTTCAACTGTATTAATACAAATATTACTAGATGACGATTTATCATAATATAAAAACTCAATTAATTTAATTGATTGATAATTATTATAAAGATTTTTAAAAGTTTTTTTATCTATATTTATTAATTTATCTAAAAATACACAAAAAATATCCATAGTTTTTAAAAAAATATCTTTATCATTTTCATACAATAAAATTTTAATATTTATAATACCGTCAACGTCTAATAAATAATTTACACTTGAATATAAATATTTTATTAAATTTTTTTCTTTTAAATAAAAACTTAGAGATTCTTCATATTCAGAACCAATTAAATATGATATAAATTTAATAAGTTGTAAATCTGTATTACTTGATTCATTACAATCCATTATAAAAAAAATGTCTAAAAAGCTATGTTCTGATATTGATTTAAAAATTATTAAATTATTATTTAATAAATTTAATTTTTCATTATGTATATTTAATTCTTTTTTTAATTTAGGTTCAATATCGTTAAAATATGGTATATATTTTTTAATCATTTCATCCATACTAATTGAATCAACAATACAAACATAATAATTATCAGTTTTATAATGTTTATCATAAAATTTCATTATATCTTCTTTTGTAATATCTTTTAAACTATCTAAATTTCCAGTTCCAAATTTAGCATATTTTGAATTTTTATTTTTAATAAATTTCTTTAATAAATCATCAATAATCCAATTATCAGCTAATATATTTTTTTTATGTTCTGAATCAATTATTTCCATTTCTGATTTAATATATTTCATATCTAATATTGGTTTTCTAAAAAACCAAGATAATATATCAACACCTTTTTCTAAGAATATAGAATCCAGTTCTATATAATAACATGTAGTGTAATGTGATGTATAAGCATTATATATTCCACCACATTTTTCTAAATATGATGAAAAATCTCTACTATCTGGATATTTTTCACTACCCATAAATAATAAATGTTCTAAAAAATGTGCACAGCCTGCAAAATCATCATCATAATGACCAGCATTAATACCAACACAACAAGCTGATTTATTAATTTTATGATCAGATACAAGAACAACTTTTATTCCATTCTTAAGAATTATACCTTTAATATTTCTTTTATCATTTATAGCTAATTTTATATTAATATTAAAATCATTAATGTTTATATTTACCATATAATATACTTTATAAAATTTTTACAAAAAAATAAACAGTTAAAATTTTATCAATAATTATAATTAGTAATAATATACATAATAAGAATGATTGAAAATTATATAGTAGATATTGATAATATTTTGTTTAATGATAATATAATAGATCATGAAAAATTTATATTAAATAAAGAGATATATGATATATATAATAATAAAATTGATGAACCATTGCATAAATTTTGGTTTGTATTTGATACAACTAAATTTTTAAATAGTTATTATGAATATAATATTTTAACATTTGTTATTAATGATAAAAATAATAAAATTAAAAAAACTATTGATTTTATACAAAAATTAACTGAAACTATTAAACAAAAATATATTTCTTATTTAACAGCAAATAATATAATATATGATAGTATTGATATTGAACTTCCTATTAAACAATATGATAATTATCCTTCAATAATTAAATTATATAACAAAAAAAATTCAATTTATAATGAAAATAATCAAAAGGAAGAAATTAATAATTTAACTTCTGGTGTAAAATATCTTCTTTTATTTGAAATTAATTATTTTAAAATTATTAAATCTGATAAAAATTTTATTATTAAATTTTTCTTTAATATTTTAAAAATTCAAACAAAAAAATTATTTAATGTTGATGATTATTCTCTAGATAAAAAAATAATAACTCCTCCACTTCCACCACCACCTCCTCCCTTTTTACAAAATATTAATAATACAATTATAAATGATAAAAAAACAAATATAAATGATAAAAAAACAAATGATAAAATAAGAATAATTATATCAGAAGAAGAATTATTAAGTAAAAGAAACGAATTAAAATCAATTAAAAATGAACTAAATAAAATAGATAAAAAAAGCGATGAAGATGAAGCAATAAATAATTTTACTAAAGATTTAATTACACAGAAAAATTTATTAAAAGAAGTTAAAAAGAAAAAATTAAAAAAAACAAAAAAAACAAAAAAAACTAATCTAGATTTAGATATTGAATTAGAAAAAGAATTAGAAAGAGAATTAGAAAATAAATTTTAGATAAAATAAATTATATAATTTATCTAACAAATAATATTTTTTATATGATTAAAAATACAAATTAATTGTATTAATTCATCAGCTCCATCGTTAATTTTTTTTTCAATATTACTAAATTCAAATAATATAGAAGCTTTTTTACTATCTTCTAATTCATTATTATTAACTACAAAATCTATAACTTTAAGTAAAATAGAATTAAAAACATAACCTTTAGCTATAATTTCGTTTGTTATATCTATGATAGAAGCTATATTATTATTTTCTTTAATTTTATTAATATAAATCATTAAAGTATCATCGTTAATAAAATTACATATTTTATAAATATCATTTTTAGTAAACAAAATATTATTATTTGTAGAATAATATTTTAAGTTTTGTAATAGAATAATACTTTTACGAAAATCTCCATTAGATATATTTGCAATACTAAATAATCCATCATCACTAATAGATATTTTTTCTATATTAGAAATTTGTTTAAGTTTATTAAAAATACTTTCTTTTTTAATAGGTTTAAATCTTATTTTAACACATCTACTTGTTATAGGTTCAATAATTTGATTTATATAATTACAAATAAAACAGAATCTTGTTATATTTGATGTTTCTTCCATAACTTTTCTAAGTGCAGCTTGTGCTTCTTTTGTCATTGCATCAGCTTCATCTAAAATAATAATTTTATAAGGAGGACAAAGATAATTAGGATCATTTGTTCCAATAGCTGTTTTAGCAAAGTTAATTATTTTATATCTAACAACATTAATGCCTCTTTCATCAGAAGCATTTAATTCTTTAACTCTTTCATTAACACGATTTGGACCAAATAATTCATTACATAATGCTAAAATTGAACTTGTTTTTCCTGTGCCTGGACTACCATATAATAATAAGTGTGGCAATTCACCAGTTTTTAAAGTATTTAATAAAATACTAATACCTTCATCTTGAGAGATTATATTTTTTAATTTTCTTGGTCTATATTTTTCTATCCATGGTATTTCATTATCTAAATATTTATACATCTTATATATAATAATTAATATATAGTTAATATATCAATATTTTTAAATATAAAGATATTTTTTTTAAAATATAATTAATTAAAAAAAATAATTAATTATAAAATTATATTCGTTTTTTATAAAATAAAAAAACAATTTATTATTATAAATAATGAGTCAAGCCTTTACCAGAATTTTAGATAATCAATCAAATAAATTACTTGCAAATTTTCCACTAAATGAAGCAAAAATGGATGTTAATATGTCAGTTCCAGTAGTACAACCAGTTCCTTTACAAATACAATCTCCACAAGTACAATTAGGTGAAGGAGCAATTGAATGTAAAGGTATAAAATTATTTGGATTTGAATTTACAGTATATTCATTAATTTTAGTTATAGTTTTAACGGTATGTGTAGGATATTTTTTGTATAAATACTTTTTTACAAAGACAGATGTAGTTGTTTATAAAAAAAATCCTAAAAAAGAATTAAAAAAAAATAAATCAAAGAATAAAGAAGAATTTAGTGATGATTCTGATGTTTCAAATATGTCAAATTCATCAACTGCTCAAACTTTAGATATGTAATGAAAATAATTATCTAAAATTTCTATTAAAATAAAATTTATTAATATCAAATTTTTCTTCATTTTGTTGATAAAAAGGTTTATAACAAGTATTATATTCTTTAATACTATATATTTTTGTAGATTCATAATAATCAGGATTAAAATTAGGTTTCTTACTATATTTATAATAATATTCCTCAAATATTTCATTTATATTATCAATATATTCTTCATCAACATCTAGCTCCAATAATCTCTTTTTTAATTCCATTAATCTTGGTTTTTTCCAAATGGGTTTTTCATTAATTAAACTATTATTTATATATTTATCATCAAAATTATTATTCATATAATATTCTTTAATTAAATTAAATTTATCTAATTCATCATCCTCAATATATTCAGTAATATTTTTATTTAAAATATATTCTTTTAATAAATCATATGAATTATCATATTTCTTTTTTAAATTAAAACTACCATAATCTGTTCCTAATAATATTGAAAAATTTATTAAATCTTCTTCATTAAATATAATATTATAATCTACTTCTAATCTTAATTTTGATTCTATTGTTGTTATTAATTTGTATGATTCAATAACCTTAAATTTTTTATTATAAGTTTTTCTCATAATTCTTGGCGCTCCAAATATTAACATATCACTATCATCAGATATAATACTAAAGATATATTTGTTTTTATTTGATATATAAGAACACAATGGATCTGCTTCTCCTTCTGCTCTTATATTAGGAATACCAAGTAATTCTAATATTTCCATCCAATCTATTATAAAATAATCTTTTAATATAATAGATTTTTTGTAGATTTTGTGATATTCACTATTATCTTCAAAAGATAATCTTCTAGGCATATCTTCATTATCTTCTTCATTATTAATATGTTCTTCTAAATTAATTTGTTCAGGTGGTGTTCCAAATATTAATTTTTCTTGTATAAATTCAGTATTATCATCAGATGTATCATCATTATTTATATCATTATTTAATTCTTTTATTGAATTTTTAATTTCTCTTAATTTTCTAAGATTAATTTTTAAATTATGTCTACGTTCTTCTATTTTTTTCTTTTTAATATCTGGTGATCTACCGTCAAATATAAATATTGGTATTATCATGTTCTTTAAATAATATATTAAGGAATTTAATAAACCATGAATATGACTGATATTTAATCCTGTACCACTTATAATTTCTTTATTTTTTGCTCGCATATAAATTAATTGCGTATATATATGCTGTATTCCATCTATTATACACGATTTTTTTTTTATATCAGCAATGTTTATTGTTTCATAAACATTATAAAAATTATTATTTATAAATTTATATAATCCTTCTACTCCCATAAAAATATATTCTTATACAATATATTTATATATAAATATAAAAATTTAGATTTAGTTTTTTTACTAATATTTATTTTAATTTATTTTTTGTAATTATTTATTCAAATAATTAGTAATTTCTGTAATACTGTTTTTACAAACAATTCTTATTTTCTTTGAAATACATTTTTTATCTTCATAAATTATAATATTTTTTTCAAGAAATTCTAATAAATTAATAAATATATCATTATTTTCAATATTTCCTAATGAATTTTGTGGTAATATAACAGAAATTAAACACGTTAATTGTTGAATTGCTTTTTCAACTCTACCAAAATATTCTTCTTTTTCATCTTCTTTATATTTAATTAAATTTTGTAAATCATAAACTATACTAACCAATATCTTCTTTTCAATTAATTTAGTATTAAATAATGTTCCAATTAATATCATTGATTTTTCGCTTTTTTCTCTTGACCATAATTCTTCATCATATTTTAAACTTTCTATATAATCTTTCTTAACCGCTGTTAATAATAATCTTCTAAAATATATTTTTTCATTATCCGCTGTTAAAAAATATGTAGATTGTAATTCATTACATAATGCTGCAACAACTGGCCTAATTTGTTCACTATCTCTTTTAATTTTATAAATACATTGTAAAACAAGCTCAGATAATTCATCATAATTTTGAAATACAATTTCTCTAATTGATGATACAATTTTAGTTAGATTTTGTGCATGTAGTTTATTTAAAGCTTGAGTTATCTTAGATTTAGTAGTATCTTCTTTAATAGCATTTTTAAATACATATGTAGAATTACCTTTAGCTGCATTTTGATTTAAAATATTATTAAAAGTAAAATTATTAAAAAATGATACAACTTCATTATTAATTATATTATTTGATTTTACTTTTTCTAATAGTAGTTCATGATTATATGCTTTATATTCCATTATTTATTTATTATATATATAAATATCTTTAAATTAAAATATCAACTTTTAGACTCATATATAATATTTCCATCATAATATATCCTTAAACAATTATTAGACCATAATTCAAATCTAATTTGTGAACAAAAATCTGGTATAAAATATTCTTTTTTAGGTTGAAAATATCTTATCAATGCCATTAAAATTGTATCATGGCTGCATAAAAATGAAAATCTTATATTTTTATCTTCTAATATATTTATAATTTTAGTTATTAGATTATTTACTAATAATTTTGATAAATTAAATGTAAATAATTTATTATAATATGTATTAGTTATTATTTTTAATGTTATATCAAGATTATCTGTCCAATTTTCTGGTATAGGATATTTATGAACTTTATAAATACATAGAACACTGTGAATATTTAGATAATCATGATTATTTGTAATTTCATATCCAAATATATCATATATTTTTTTATTAAATTTTTTTAAAAAATCATTATCAAAAGGTAATTCTACCATTTGTTCTGATTTTAAATATAATTCTAATATATCCTTATCCAATGAAAGCTCATCAAGTATATTTGTTTCATATTCTAAATCTAAGCATGATAAGTAATGTTTTGTAGTTGTTCTAGTTCTTTCAAAATTACTAGAACCTATATATATACTATCACTATCCAGATTAAAATTAAAACTATTATTATATCCATTAAAAAACTCTTTATATCCATTAAAAAACTCTTCTCCAGCTAATTTACTATAAAACTTACCAACATCTGTTAAAACTGCAGCATGAACTTGATTGTTATAATCTAATTTATTCACCCAATATGAATTATCTAATTTTGGTAAAAATATTAATGGTTCTCTTGGTCCATGTCTTACAACACATATAACTTTTTTAATATGACAAAATTGTTGATTTAATATATTACAAAGTAGTAAATTACTCTTTTTTCTAATTAATAAATGACAATGATTAATATTTTTAATCGTTTTAATTATTAATGGATTTTGAAAAATAATATAATCATGTGTTTCTTTGTTAATGATATTATTTGATAATAATAGATTTTCTATATATTCATTTGTATATTTATGATTAAAAAACCAAATAACATAACTTTGTAATTTACAAGGTCCTTCATAAGGATATTTATTTTTATTAACAAAAATATTATTTGGTAAAGTAAAAATACTATTTTCTACTAAACTTTTTTTTAATTTTTTTATTTTAACATCTTCAGGATTATTATTTAATAATTTACTTATTGTATAAAGAATTTCAGAATAATAATTTTTTTGAATAGATATTAGTTCAATATTATGAGATATATATTTTAGATCTGTTATATGTGGAAAATTAATTATCATAGTCTTGTAATGATTAAAATATTTGTTAAATGAAGATATAAAATCAACCATAATAATTATAATCTATAATTATTATATCTATATAATAAAAAAATTATTTAGCTTTTTTACTAAGCTTTCCAGTAATATTTTTAATATTTTCTTTCTCAGTAAAGAATTTAGTTTTACTCTCACTTAAATTAGCTTCTACTTTTCTAAAAACATAATATCTATTTAAAAATGAATATTCATAACATTTTGTATTAATTTCACTTGGTGTATAATATTTATATGCATCGTTAGAGAATTTTCTATTTGGTGTAGCATCTATTTTACTTGCAATACTTAAATATTCTCTATTATTATTAAACATATTTTCAAAACTATCTGTTTCAACTAACATTAAATTACATTTTTCTTTTAATGCTTTAATTATAAATTCTGGATATACTAAATATTCTGTATAATATACACCTTCTTCGGATAACCAACCCATATGTACATCAATTGCCATTCCTAGATTACTTTTATTATTATCATCATATTTTTTAACTATTTCAAATAATAATTTTTTTTCACCATTTTCATTATAATATACAGCATGGTTAGTTTTATCTTTTAATAATTCTTTAACCTTATTTCCATCAAAAGTTTCAAATACAAAATATCCTCCATCTCGTAAATACATATTTATATTAGTGCATAAATTCTCCCAACTATTTTCATCTACTAAATAATAATGAAAAGCAAATCCACAATTAAATCTATCAAATAATACTCTTTTATCATCAAAAGTGAAAAATCTATCATAAATATTTTTAGCATCATTATTTAATCTACCAAAAACTTTAGTCTGTTCATCATATTGTAGTAAATTACAAGGTGTTCCTGTTACAAAATACATAGGTGGATAATTTGGTTTAACTGATCTTAGATATTTATATCTACTTAATGCTCCATCAGAAGAATTTAATAGTGTTTCTGTATCTTGATCTATTCCAACAACTAATTCAGCTGTAACATAATAGAATTTTTGTAAATCACCACCTCTACCACATGATAAATCTAATATTTTATATCCTGTTCTTTTACCAACATAAAAAGGATTCATATACATATAAATTAAATTTGATTTAATAAAATTATGAAATTTAGCCATATCTTTGATTAAATCTGATTTTTTTTGATAATACACGTTCTGCGTATTTTCTCTTTTAATAATTGAAAAATCAATTTTACTTCTAATTTTTTTAATAGTTTTATCATATAAATTATCAATTGATAATTCAATAAAATCTTCCATTAATACTGGATTATTTATACTTCGCCAAATTAATAACGCAGTTTCTAAATAATTACCATATCTTCGCTGAAATTTTTGAACAGATTCTGTCTTATCATAACGAGTTTTTATAGGAATCCAACGAAATTTATCATTCATGTCATCTGTTAAATGATATATGAATTCAACAACTGTCTTGTCAAAAATTTGTTTTCCATCTGTAGTGCGTGCTACACCATCCTCATCTAAATATATATATGCTTGATTAACACCCTCTACAGTATTAAATAAAACAGGCCTTTCAACGCCTCTTGTTGTTTGTCCAACATAAAGATTACAAATTTGATAAGGTTTATTTTTTATAACATCTTTAATTGAATTATCATAAATTGTTAATATTTTTCCTGTAATTTTATCTTTTTCAAATTCTATGTAAAAATCAACTGAATTTTTAAAAGGTGGTTTCCATTTATAATCAATCAATTTAGTTTTCTCAGATTCAACTATATACTTTTGTTCGGATGGTTGATAAATTAAACCATCTAATAAATAAGGACATTTAATTGTTGAATCATTTGTAAAACTTTTCCATAAGAAACTTGAATATGCAAATATTTCATTGTCACTTACTCCATTTGGTTCAATAAAATATTTTCTTCTTACTATCATAGATGTACTTTTACCATTTTTAATTTCACTATCAATATCATCATAAAACTTTACTAAATTATCATGATGATATTTTATCATATCATCTCTTTTTGTAAAATCAAGTTTTTTATTTTCTCTTAAATATTTATGTTCGTATTTTAACTTATTTATATGCATAATAATATCATCAGCATATTCTAACCTTTTCATCATATTTGCTTCTTCTCTAATATTATTATTACAATGAATAATACAATCAAAACACATGTATAAATATTTATTGTATTTTTGTAAAAAGATTAATTCTCCATCAATTAAACTATTATTATATTTTTTATCAACCTTTATTCCTGTATCTTTAACTATTAAATTTGTTGTTAGTAAATAACATTTTTCATCAATTATAATTAAAAAATGTCTATCTCCATCTGCTTTATCAGTTACTGTATATTTATTTGGTAATTTATCAGCAATATGTTGAACTTCTAGATTTACAGGTTGTCTGCCATATAAATTAGTTTTTTTTTCATCTATACCTAAAATATTTCTATATTTAGCTAATACATTATTACTCATAGATTTTGTGATGATATAGTTTGATTGTTGTATTACCTTAATAATAAATTCAGAAACAGAAAATAAATTCTTTGTAAAAGTAGATTTGTCATTAATATGACATTCCGCCTCAATTTCATAGTTAAGTGGTATTTTTTCTAATAAATTAATATCGTGTGATGATCTGACATTTGTCAAATCAATAGCAAATACATTTTTATCTTTTGTAATATAATATGTATTTCTTTCTTTTAATCTATAGAAAATATCGTAATCATTTTGATCATAGAATTTATTAATTTTTTTTAATTTTTTAAATTCTTCAGCATTAATTTTTTCTTCATTATCCATTTTTACTTTCATATAAATATCATCTAATTCAATATATTCACCATAATTTTTAATTTTTTTAATAATATTAATTTTATGATTAACTTCGTCACCGGAATCTAAATAACCAACTAATATACTAAAAACTAAATGATTTTTTCTCATATGAAGCATTCCAAGATATTCATTAATTTTTTCAAGATCATTAATTGATATACGATAATTAATAGATTTACCAGTTTTTTCAAATTCTTTCATTCTCATAATAATATCTAATGAAATTTCAGATTTTTTTTTATATTTTTCTTCATTTTTTTCAGTTATAATTGATAATACACTATTTAACTGATTAAATTTATCTAAAGTTAAAAAATTATTGCCAACATTTTTTGAACCAAAAAAACTAACTTCAAATTCATTAATCTTATTATCATATTTTTTAACAAGATTATCTAATTTTGAAGATTCTTCTTTTGACAATAAATCTATTATATTAATCATTATTACTTATATATATACTACATATTATATATTAATTTAATTAAATTTTCATTTTTTTGTATCAATAATCATTATAAATAAAAATGTTTATGAAAAAAATATAATAAAAATTGATTAAATATTTAAATTATACTATAATATATATAGTATTTATGACAAATTTATTTGAAGAATATATTCCAATTATTTATAAATTAGATAATAATAATAATAAAAAGATATTAGATACTTCTAATGATATATTATTTTCAAATAATATTGCTTATCCAGAATTAAGTCTAGGTTTTCATCATTTCATTCATCAAACTAAAGATAATACAGGAAATAAAATAAATTTATTTGAAAATAGAAAAAAAGTTTATTTGGTAACTTCTTTATTTGAAAAAAATATTGATGCTAAAAATACTGAAGACAATTCAATTAATAAAGCTTTAAAAATATTTATTCAAAGTAGTATTATTAAAAAAAATGATTATGTTAATGTTTTAAGTAGAGCTTTTTTAAAATTATGGGAAATGATTATTTTATTTGATTTAATTCCAGATAAAGAAGATTTTGTTTCATCACATCTTGCCGAAGGTCCTGGTTCTTTTATTCAAGCAACTATTTTATACAGAGATTTACAAGAAAATTTAAAAAAGATTAAATCATCTAAAAATGATAAATATTATGCTATATCTCTACATTCTGATAATAAACACTTATTAATTGAAAAAGAATTTATTAATTATTATGGTAAAGAAAAACCAAGACGTTTACACATTTTTGAAACTGTATCAAAAGAAGAAGTTAAAAGAGGTGGTGGAATTCTTTCTGATGGTGATTTAACCTTATTAAAAACTATTAATATGTTTGCCGGTGGCGTAACTGCAGATACTAAAGGATTTTCAGAAGATTCAGATTTAGTAACAGCTGATGGAGGATTTAAATGGGAAAAAGAAAACTTACAGGAACAAGAAGCATATAAATTAATTTTTTCACAAATTGTAACAGCATTAAAATTAAATAAAAAAGGTGGAAATTTTGTTTTAAAGATTTTTGATACTTATACAACTATAACCCTAAAATATTTAGAATTACTTAAAAGTCTATACAAAGAAGTTTATATTACTAAACCATTTACTAGTAGAATATCAAATTCAGAAAAATATGTAGTTTGTAAAAATTTAATTAATAAAGTCTCTTCTACTGATATTAAAAAATTAGAAGAAATGATTACAGTAATTAATAAAAATGATAATTACAATATGATTAAAGTATTTACTGATTATGATATTGATGATAAATCTATCCATTTATATAGAAAAATTAATATTGAATTGTATAATAAACAATATGTTGGTATGACCAATATTCTTACTTTTATAAATCTTGATAATTATAATGGTGTAGAATATCATAATTATCTTGATAAACAAGTTGCTGCATCTATCTTTTGGAATAATACTTTCCTAGAACCTAAAAATTATAATAATATTCATAAATTTATATCTCTTCATAATAAAGAACAAAAATTAGAAGAAAAACAAGAAGCTGAAGAAAAATTAGAACCTGAAACTAAAAAATCAAGTAAGAAACAGAGTAGAACTAGGGCTGTAAAAAAAATAAAATCAAAAGGAAAATCTATTGATTATAAACAACAGTTAAAAGATAATTTAAGCTAATTTTAATCAATCTCAGTAATCTTACTTTCATTTTCTTTCTCTTTAATCTTAGCTTCTCTTTCTTTAACCAATTTATCTGAATTAAGAACACCATCAACATATTTAGAATTTAATTCATCAACAATTGTATCATTTGCTTGTTGAAAAGATAGTTGACCTGTTTGAACTTTACCAAATTTTTCTAACATACTAAGAAGAGGTCTAATATCATGACCTTGAACAATAATACGACAAATTCTCTGATAATTATCATAAAAATATTTATTGGTAGCTTCAATGATCTGCATCATTTGTTTTTTATCAGTTTCAAAAATTTTTTTATGTTGTAAACAAGTTGCAAACACATTAATAATGTGATCTGAAATACTAAGAATACTTTCTTGATTTAATTCTGGCATATAATATTATATATATAATAATATATTTAACCTATTTTTTATAAAAAATTTATTAAACTAAATTTATAAAATAATTACTATTAATTTTTGATATATTTTTAATTTTATATTTTGAAGAGATATTTGGTGTAGAACATAATATAATATTTAATTTACCAACATGTTTAATTCTTTTAATTGGATTATTAACACAATTTAGTATTGCTAATTCATTCATTTCATCAATATCCTCAATTAAATTATTTGCTATGAAAATTTCCTTCAATTTATTATATTTACCAACAGTTTTTATATTGTTATTTATACATTCCATATATTCAACATGCTCTAAAGTATCTAGTTTATTTAATTTATTATCATTTATTAATAATATCTTTACTTTAGGCACGCTTATACTAGTTATGTTGTTAGAACAAGCATTCAATTTTTGAATACTATTTGATACAACAGAGGTAATATTATTGTATTCACAGTTTAATTCTATTATATTATGATCTTCAAAACTACCACATATCTCGTTTCTTGATATATTAAAATAAATTATATTTTTATAACTATCCAAATTTATAGTTTTTGTTAATTTATTACTTGATAAATCTAAATATTCTATCTTTTTTAATATAAAAATTATTTTATCCAATTTTAATAATTTTGATAATAATTCATCATCTAATCCTAAATTTGATAAATCTAAATAATTATAATTTTCTAATTCACAGTCTTTAATCCTTAACTCTATTTTGGGCCTTTTTTTATAATGACCATACATTTCCTTTATATTGTCAGTGTCAAAATCAGAATCTTCTGTTATGTCATCATTGAATTTTAAATCATTTTTGTAAATTAATATTTTCTTATCCATATCTCTTCTTTTAATATATTAATATTCTATTTATAATATATTTATTTATTTTAATTAACTTATTTCATTAATTTATAAAAATTTCTAATTAACCTATATATTTTTTTATTTCATCCAAAAGTTCTGTTTTTGTCTTATTTTTAGGTTTACCTTCTTTTGTTGAACCTGCAAAAATAGGAATATTAATCTTTAAACATAAGTTTTGAATATCCTCCAATTTAGTAGTACTTTTGAAAGAATTATGTATTTTAATTATTTCTTCTTTTGATATAATCTCTGTTTTATTAAATACTGATTCATCTTCTTTGTTATTGTCTACTATCTCTTCTTTCTTCTTATCTACTTTATTAGTAATAAAAATATTTTTATCATTTTTTTTCTTTTTCTTATTATCTGAATTTAATTCTTTATTTTGTTTATTATCAACAGCTTCAGAAACATGTAGTGTATAATCTTCAACTGTCTGAAATTCATCATAAAAATCATTTTTATTAATTTTAGATTCTTCTTTATATATTTCTTCTTTATTTTTTTCATTTTTAAATTTATCATGTTCTTCTTGTAAATATTTAACAAAATTAGATGTATCTACATAATATTTTGTATTAAAATCACAGACAGGTAAATAATCATTATTAATTTTATATACAATAATATATTTATTTGTCATATTATTATTTTTATAAATCTTAATTTTAGTATCATTTGAATAATTTAAAATAATTAAATTAATATTTATTGTATTAATTACATTTTCAAATACTTTATCATTAAAATTATTATTAACAAATTTAATTTTTTTTTCTAATTGTTCATTTAATGAATCTAAATATTTTTTTTTTATATTATTTGTTTGATTAAAATAATCAGTATTTAAGACTAATAATACAGCATTTAAAAAATTATAAAATTCTTTATATTCATTTTCAATATTAAATGAAATAGGATAAACTAAAACTAGTTCATTATATTTAAAATTCATTAGTGTTGCTAATTCAATATAGTTATACTGTATAAATACTCCTTTTTCATTAATTGAATTATTACTTTTTAATTTACTTATTTCATTATTTATGTCAATTTTAGCTAAATTAATAAAGTTTTGATATGAATTTGAATAAGTAGTAGATGAAAAGTTAACAAGATTATCTAGATAAATATTTTTACTCATTTTTTTATAATTATATTAATATATATAATCTAATTAATTATAAATCAATTTTTTATTACAATAAAAATTAAGAGTGTGTAATATTTTATAAAAAATTATAATATATAATTATATTATAATCTCATTATTATAATGAAAACAGAAAGCTTTATTACAACTGAACCTACGCATAATCAATTAGCAGAAAATAATTGTATTAATCAAATTATAGATGAAATAATTGATCCAAAAAATAAAGAATCTAAATATGATTATTCAAAAAAATTATCATTAGTAAGAAAAATAAATAAAATAAAAAAAAAAGATTATTTATTAAATATATTTAAAATAATCTTAAAAGATAATAAAGATTTTTCAGAAAATAATAATGGAGTTTTTATTTTCTTTCATAATTTAACTGATGAAACTTATGAAAAATTAGAAATATATGTTAATTATATATTTAAATTACATCAAAAAAATACAACTTCTGAATTTTCTGATTCTATAAAAAATTCAGATATTATTAGTTCACTTCCTTTAGATACATTTGGTGATAAAAAAGAAATACTTATTGCTAGTAATCTTTCAAATAAAGAAAAATCATTACTTAGACGAAAGAAATATGAAGAATACATAACTTGTAATCAAAATCAATAATTATAAATTTAATTTATAAACACTAAAAACTTAATTTATAAACACTAAAAAATTGATTTATATATATATTACTTTATATACATATATAATGGTGTTCATTTATAATAAAAAGTTTCCTGTCGTTGATGAAATTGTCATCGCTAAAATAGATAATATTAATGAATTAGGAATTAATGTTAGTTTAATTCAATATGATAATCTTAAAGGATATATATCATATTCAGAAGTATCAAGAAAGAAAAAATTTAATGTTAATAAGATTTTAACAGTTGGTAAAGAAACACATTTAATAGTTATAAATGTGGATCCTGAAAAAGGTTTTGTTGATTTATCAAAAAGAACTATTAATGAAGAAGAAATTACTTTATTTGATGAAAAATACAAGATATATATAAAACTTTACAATATGTTTCGTAATTTTTTCAAAAAATATCATGATTATAAAGGAGAATATGATGACAAACAATTAGAAGAATTTTTAAAAAATACTTTATGGAAGTTTCAAGAAACTTTAGAAGATAATGAAATTAGTGAAACAATTACAAATTCAGATAATAATACACAATTAATAAATCAAAGTTTAAATTTAGATAAATCAAAGTTAAAAGGTATTATTGATGATTATATTAAAACTAATATATTTGTTGTTAAACCATCAAAAGAAATTATGTTAACATTATACAGTGTTGGAGAAGAAGGTTATTTTGATTTAAAATATACTTTGGATTATAAAAATTTTTATTTTTACAAAAATGTTGCTGATGACTATTCAATCAGTATTTTATATGAAACTAATTCTGATTATAAAATAATTATAAAACAAATTGATTATGTTATTAAAAATCAAGATTATGACATAGAAAAAGTAGAAATAGATATTTTAGATGAAATATTAAAAAGATCTACAGAAAAAAATATGCAATTTACTATGAGTAAATAGTATTACTTTTATATATTTCATAACTTACATCATGCTTTAATAAAAATTGTTACAGTATCATCATCTTTTATAATATTAGTTCTTATGAAGAATAATAATTATATTAGTTATGCCCTTAATAGGGGCATAACTAAATTTTTTTATAGCAGTATATATAATGACATATAATATTAGTTTAATAGAATTCTTAAAAACTTATACAGCAATTTCAAATAAATTTATTGATTCATATTATAAATTTTATGAAATATGTGAAACTAATAAATTTGGAATTGAAGCATCAAAAGTTATAAAATATTTAGGTTTAACATATCCTAAAAAATTTTATGAAAGATTACGAACTAATTTTATATGAAACTAATTCTTATTATAAAATAATTATTAAACAAAATGACTATATTATTAAAAATCAAGATTATGATATAGAAAAAGTAGAAATAGATATTTTAGATGAAATATTAAAAAGATCTACAGAAAAAAATATGCAATTTACTTTAAGTAAATAGTGCCTTAAATATATTTATAAAAAAC
>Ga0214923_10003399_pt1 | contig 19949 bp, 19 predicted proteins | sample LL1510_MetaG_FD_177993 | JGI IMG/M metagenome (GOLD analysis project Ga0214923, IMG submission 177993) | Freshwater microbial communities from Lake Lanier, Atlanta, Georgia, United States - LL-1510 | ecosystem: Environmental > Aquatic > Freshwater > Lake | place: USA: Georgia | collected...
GCACAAAGCGAGCGAGTTGGTCTGCCCGTTTTGGCATGCCGCACCCTTTTTTGCCGCCCACCCAAGACTTCATTGGCTACTGGCGGTTGCGTGACTGGTTGCGCTTGTTGAGTTTCGAGGCGCAAGTTGGTCATTTCGGTTGCTACCGTCCGTCGGTGCAAAACCCGACCTGGCTCAAACGATTTGCTTGGATGGACAAGGCAGGCAAGCGTTGGTGGCCAATTTTAGGTTCGGTGTATTTTTTGGTAGCGGTCAAGCGCGTTCGAGGCATGCGACTCATCTCACCAGTTTGGAAGCACGCCAAGGCCCGGGCGCGCAAGCCTGTGCCGACCGCTCACTCATCTGCAAACGCCGACAGCACTGACAATATCGCTGCAACTCAGGAGACACAGGCATGAGCCGCGTGGCGATTTACACAGACGGTGCGTGCAAAGGCAACCCGGGACCAGGCGGCTGGGGCGTGTTGTTGCGCTATGGCAAGCTCGAGAAGGATTTGTTTGGCGGTGAATTGCAGACCACCAACAACCGCATGGAGCTGACCGCGGTCATCCAAGCCGTGCGTGCCTTGAAACGACCTTGCCAAGTGGACTTTTACCTGGACAGCGAATACGTGCGCAAAGGGATCACCGAATGGCTGGCTGGATGGAAAGCGCGTGGCTGGCGCACTGCAGCCAAACAACCATTGAAAAACGAAGATTTATGGCGCGAGTTGGATGAACTGCTGTCGCATAGCGGACACGTGTTCGAGTGGCATTGGGTCAAGGGCCACTCGGGCAACCCTGGCAATGAACGCGCGGATGCGCTGGCCAACGAAGGCGTGCGGATGGTGCAAACAGGCTGATAATGGTTCATTCGGTTCATTCACCTTTCCAGCCTCATGTCACAAAAGAACACCAAAACCGCACTTTCCATTGTTGCCGTCGCTGTCACTGCCGTGGCGGGTTGGTGGTATCAGCACAAACCAGTGGCCACAGCCACCCCCGCTGGCATGGCAACACCCGCTGCACCGGCCCCACCGGTTGGGGCTGCCGCAGCACCCGGCTCGGCTCCTGCTGCTGGCGCTGGCGGCCCGCCAAGTCCACCCCGCGCCATGGGTGTCGAAGTTGCCATGGTTGAAAGTGCCCCTTTGCGTGACGATGCCCAAACCGTGGGCACCTTGAAATCCAAGCAAAACACCATGGTCCGACCGGAAGTGGCAGGCCGCGTTACGGCCTTGGGCTTCACCGACGGCAGCCGAGTCAGAGCTGGACAAACCCTGGTGCAACTCGACGACAGCTTGCAACGCGCTGAGGTGCAACAAGCGCAAGCTCAGGTCGGTATTGCACAGGCCAACCACAAGCGCAATCAGGAATTGGTGGCACAAAACTTCATCGCCCAACGCGCCCTGGACGAAAGCCAGGCCAGCTTGTCCGTGTCGCAGGCCCAGATGTCTCTTGCCTGTGCGCGCTGGCAGCGCATGCGCATCGTCGCGCCATATGGCGGGACCGTCGGTATTCGTAATGTCAACATTGGTGACTATGTGAAGGAGGGAGCCGACCTGGTTAACCTCGAGGACCTCAGTGCTTTGTATGTGGATTTCCGCTTGCCCGAGCGTTACCAAGGTAAATTGGGATTAAAACAAACCGTGGAAGTCGTGATTGACGCCTTTCCAGGGCGTACCTTCCATGCCCGCATCGAGGCCATTGACCCATTGATCGACGCCAACGGTCGCTCGATCAGTGTGCGTGCGCTCTTGCCCAACCAAGTCGATGCCAAAGAAGGGGCCAAAGACAACCCAAGCACTGCTGCTGTCAAAACAGCTGCCCCTGCTGGTGCTGCCGAGGCTGTTTGCCCGTCAGGACCTGTCATGTCAAGCGACAAGGCTGTCGCCAACGGTGCGCTGCGCCCCGGCATGTTCGCCCGCGTAAACGCCCTGTTCGCGCTGAAGCAAGCGGCTTTGTCGGTGCCCGAAGAAGCCATCGTACCCATCGGTGGCAAGCAGTTTGTCATCAAAGCGGTCGAGCCAGCTCTGGTTCCCAATGCCGGCCCCTTGCCACCAGACACCAAACTGGTCTCGCTGCGCACCGAAGTCAAACTGGGTGCGCGTCGCCCCGGTAAGGTCGAGATCCTCTCGGGGCTGAGCGCCACGGACACCGTGGTGGTTGCTGGTCAGCACCGTTTACAAAAAGACGGCACAGCTTTGCGCGTGGTCGAAACCAGGAACTGATATGCAACTGCCTGAGCTGTCCATACGCCGTCCGGTCTTTGCGACCGTTTTGTCCTTGCTGATCGTGTTGGTCGGTCTGGTGTCCTTCAACCGTTTGGTCATCCGCGAATACCCCAAAATCGACAACCCCACGGTAACGGTCGAGACACGCTACATCGGCGCCTCAAGCGCGGTGGTGGAGTCACAGGTCACTAAGGTCTTGGAAGACTCGCTTTCAGGGGTGGAAGGCCTGGACGTCATTTCGTCCATCAGTCGCCAAGAACAAAGCCAAATCACGGTCAAGTTTTTGTTAACGCGTGACCCAGATGCCGCTGCCGCGGATGTGCGCGACAAGGTCTCGCGGGTTCGACAACGCTTGCCAGTTGGCATTGACGAGCCCGTGATCTCCAAGGTCGAGGCCGATGCCTTCCCAGTGATTTGGGTTTCATTCAATGCCGATACCCTGAACACCTTGGAGTTGAGCGATTTGGCCAATCGCATCGCCAAGCCAATGATGCAAACAGCGCCTGGCGTGGCCGATGTGCGTGTGTTTGGCGAGCGCAAGTACGCCATGCGTGTCTGGTTGGACACGGATCGTCTGGCCTCCTATAAGCTCACCACGCAAGATGTGGAAGAGGCCCTGCGCCGCGCTAACGTTGAAGTGCCTGCTGGCCGTGTGGAAAGCCAGTCAAGGGAATTCAACATCACCAGCGCCACCGATTTGCGCAAACCTGAGGAGTTTCAGGATGTCGTGGTGCGCATCATCAATGGCATGCCCGTTCGTTTGGGCGACGTGGCTCGCATCGAACAAGGGCCCTTGGCCGAGCGCTTTTCGGTTCGCTACAACGGTAACGATGCCATTGCATTGGGTGTTTTGCGCAACGCGACCGCTAACCCATTGGAGTTGAGCAAAGCTATCTCCGCCATGTTGCCGCGCATCCAAGAAAACCTGCCCCCCGGCGTGAGGATAGAGGTCGCCAACGATTCATCGGTGTTCATCGAAAAATCCATCGAAGCGGTATTCCAAACCATTTTCGAGGCTGCGGCCTTGGTTTCGCTGGTGATCTTCTTTTTCTTGCGTACCTTGCGCGCTTCCATCATTCCGCTGATCACGATTCCTGTGTCGCTCATCGGTACCTTCGCACTGATGGCGCTGTTTGGCTTCTCGATCAATTCCCTCACCCTATTGGCCTTGGTGCTCGCGATTGGTTTGGTGGTGGACGACTCAATCGTGGTCCTTGAGAATATCTACCGCTATATTGAAGAGGGCATGGAACCTTTCGCTGCCGCCATCAAAGGCGCCCGTGAAATAGCCTTTGCCGTCGTGGCGATGACCTTGACCTTGGTGGCGGTGTTCGCGCCTTTGGCTTTTACGCCCGGCCGCACCGGGCGTTTGTTTGCAGAGTTTGCACTGGCCTTGGCCGGATCGGTGATGGTCTCTGGCTTGGTGGCCTTGTCGCTCTCGCCCATGATGTGCTCCTTGCTGCTCAAGCACAATCCCAACCCCAGTTGGTTTGATCGCTTGATTGGCGGCGCCCTTGACAGCCTGACCAACGGCTATGGCCGCTTTCTACACTGGACTTTGACTTCCTGGGAATGGGGTTGGCTATCGTTTTCGCGCCGCTGGCTGGTCGTGGCCATCATGTTGTTTGCCGCGTTTGGTTCTTGGCAATTGCTCAAAGCAGCTAAGAGCGAACTCTCCCCAATGGAAGACCGAGGTGTCATCTTGATTGTCATCAACGGCCCCGATGGGTCGACCTTGGAATACACCTCGAAATACGTCAACATGCTCGAAAAAATTGGCCGCAAGTACAACGAATTCGACAAATTCTTTGCGGTTGTGGGCAATCCCACGGTGGCGCAAGGCGCTGTCTTTCTGGGCGCTTTGCCTTGGGACCAACGCAAGAAAAGCACCTTGGACATGGCCCGGGAGATGATGCCAAGTGTGACAAGCTTGCCTGGCGTGATGGCCTTTCCCATCACCCCACCGTCCTTGGGACAAGCCTTTCGCGAGCGACCATTCAACTTTGTGGTGCTGACCAACGACAGTTATGACAATTTGGCCAAAGTCACCAAGACCTTGCAAGATGAAATCGCCAAAAACCCGGGCATTCTCAGCGTCGACGTGGACTTGCGTTTAAACAAACCAGAAATCAGCCTGGAAGTCGATCGTGAGCGCGCCGCTGATGTAGGCGTACCGGTGGAAACCATTGCCCGGGCGGTTGAAACCGCCATGGGTGGACGCACCGTGACCCAGTTCAAGAGACAAGGCGAGCAGTACGATGTGGTGGTGCAAACCGCAGCAGACAACCGCAATTCGCCGCTGGATATCGAAAAAATCTTTGTCCGCGGCAAGGGTGATGCCATGGTTCCGCTGTCTGCATTGGTCAAACTCAAAGAGGTGGTCGTGCCCAGGGAGTTGAACCATTTTTCCCAACGTCGCAGTGTCACCTTTACCGCCAACTTGGCGCCCACCTATTCATTGGGACAGGCTTTGGAGTTCATGAAGAGCGTCACGCAAAAGAACCTCAAAACCGGCTACCTCACCGATGTGAACGGCAATTCGCGAGAATTTGTGCAGTCCTCAGGTTCGCTGACCGGTGTGTTTGTGTTGGCGCTGGTATTCATTTTCTTGGTCTTGGCCGCGCAATTTGAAAGCTTTGTCGATCCATTTGTGATCTTGCTTTCGGTGCCGCTATCCATGGTGGGCGCTTTGCTGGCCTTGCAATGGACGGGGAGTACCCTGAATGTATACAGCCAGATTGGTCTCATCACCTTGGTCGGCCTGATCACCAAGCATGGCATTTTGATTGTTGAGTTTGCCAACCAGTTGCGAGGCAACGGTTTGAGCGCAATCGAGGCGGTTCAACGCTCGGCCACGCTTCGATTGCGCCCAATCCTGATGACCACAGGCGCCATGGTGCTTGGCGCCATACCCTTGGCATTGGCCAAGGGAGCTGGCTCTGAGAGCCGTCAGCAAATCGGTTGGGTGATTGTGGGCGGCATGAGCTTGGGCACTTTGCTCACCATCTTCGTGGTGCCTACCATGTACTCGCTGTTTGCGCGCAAGACCACACCAGGCCCCAATACCACACCGTTCGAAGACTCCACGCCCACCCCGGCTTAGCCGCCGATATAACTCATCTCCACCCGTTTTTTGCCGGGGGTAGCTGGGGGTTGCATATTCAGACCACGCATCTCTGAATAGCGGTCTTCTCGCTCGTTCCAGATCAGGCCAATGGCCGATGCGATATCGGTGTCTGACGCGCCGTTGCGCAGCAGGCTGCGCAGGTCGTGGCCTTGCGCAGCGAACAAACACAGGTAGAGTTGACCCTCGGTGGACAGCCGGGCACGGTTGCAGTCGCCACAAAACGCCTGCGAGACGCTGCTGATCACGCCCACTTCGCCGAGTGCGGGATCATGGGCACCTTGCTCGTTGGCATAGCCCCAGCGCTTAGCGGTTTCGCCAGGTGCCGATGGTTCCAGTTGAACCAGCGGAAACTCGGTTTGCAACAGTTTGATCAGATCAGCCGAGGGCAAGACTTCGTCCATTTGCCAACCATTGGTTTCGCCCACGTCCATGTATTCGATAAAGCGAAGCGTCAGGCCGCTGCCACGAAAGTACCGCGCCATGGGGATGATCTCGCCGAGGTTGCAGCTCTTCTTCACAACCATGTTGACCTTCAGTCCGCTGAAGCCGCCTTGGTCGTCTTGTCCCAGGCCAACTGCTTTAGCGGCTTGAATGCCATCCAGCACATCGGCCACCGGGAAATCCACATCGTTCATGGCGCGAAAGACGGTGTCGTTCAAGCCGTCCAAGCTCACGGTGACACGCTGCAAACCCGCCGCTTTCAAAACAGCAGCCTTGCGGCGCAGCAGCGAGCCATTGGTGGTCAAGGTCAGGTCAAGCGACTTGCCCCCTGGGGTGCGCAGGGCTGCCAGTTGCTGAATCAGGATTTCCAGGTTTTTGCGCAGCAGCGGCTCACCGCCGGTCAAACGCAACTTTTGCACACCGTGCGCAACGAACAAACGGGCCAGGCGGGTGATTTCCTCAAAACTCAGCAGCGAGGCATGAGGCAGGTATGGGTAATCCTTGTTGAATACTTCCTTGGGCATGCAGTAATTGCAGCGAAAGTTGCAACGGTCGGTCACACTGATCCGCAGGTCACGCAGCGGGCGGCCGCGTTTGTCGCCAAGCAGTCCTGTGACTGGGATGGGCTTGACCGGAATCAAGGCCGGGCGGTTGCGTTGGTCGAGCAGTGGAATCACATGTTCAGTCATCCCGCTATTGTGCCTTGTCTGGCTAGGTAAGCACAAAAAAGCCCACCGAAGTGGGCTTTTTTGCGGGTGCGGCATGCCAACCACTGGCCAGGGCAGGTTTATTTGTTTTCAACAGGGGCGGGCGCTGGCGCGCTCATCGCTGCTGGTGTGCCCACTGAAACAGGTGCCGCCATGCTGCCGCCATGGAAATGCATCATCACCGGAACGATCAGCAGTGCCACGATATTGATGATCTTGATCAAGGGGTTGACCGCTGGGCCGGCTGTGTCTTTGTAAGGATCGCCCACCGTGTCGCCAGTGACGGCAGCCTTGTGGGTTTCAGAGCCCTTGCCGCCATGGTGTCCGTCCTCGATGTATTTTTTGGCGTTGTCCCAGGCGCCGCCCCCCGTGCACATCGAAATCGCGACGAACAAACCGGTGACGATGGTGCCCATCAGCAAACCGCCCAAGGCTGCTGGCCCAAGCACCAAGCCGACCACAATCGGCACGACCACGGGCAACAGGCTGGGGATCATCATTTCTTTGATGGCGGCAGTGGTCAGCATGTCAACTGCGGTGTCGTACTCGGGCTTGCCGGTGCCGTCCATGATGCCTTTGATATCCCTGAACTGGCGGCGTACCTCCACCACCACAGCCCCAGCAGCACGGCCAACGGCTTCCATCGCCATGGCGCCAAACAAGTACGGAATCAGACCCCCAATGAACAATCCAATAATGACTTTGGGGTCGCTCAAGTCAAACTGGATGTGTGCACCCAGGCCCTCGAGCTTGTGGGTGTAGTCAGCAAACAGCACCAAAGCAGCCAGGCCGGCAGAGCCAATGGCGTAGCCCTTGGTCACCGCCTTGGTGGTGTTGCCAACCGCGTCCAAAGGGTCGGTGATGTCGCGCACACTGGCAGGCAATTCGGCCATTTCGGCAATGCCACCGGCGTTGTCCGTGATCGGACCATAAGCGTCCAGCGCCACCACAATGCCTGCCATGCTCAGCATGGAAGTGGCCGCGATGGCGATTCCGTACAAGCCGCCCAGGTCAAAGGCGCTGTAAATCGCTGCACAAACGAACAACACCGGCCATGCAGTGGAGCGCATAGACACGCCCAAGCCGGCAATGATGTTGGTGCCGTGTCCGGTGGTCGATGCTTGTGCGATATGTTGCACGGGTGAATACTGCGTGCCGGTGTAGAACTCGGTGATCCAGACCAGCGCACCGGTCAAAATCAAACCAATGGCGCAAGCACCAAACAACTTGCCAGCGGTCAATGCCGTGCCATCAGGCAAAGCCACTGACGTTGGAAACAAAGACTGGGTCACAAAGTAAAACGCGATCAATGACAAACCGCCTGCGACGGCCAAGCCTTTGTATAGCGCTGGCATCACATTGGTCATGCCGGGGCTGGCCTTGACAAAAAAGCAACCAATGATCGATGCAACTATCGACACACCGCCCAGTACCAGGGGGTAAAGCACCATGTTGGGGCCCGCAGTACCGGCCAGCAAAGCACCCAGCACCATGGTCGCGATCAGGGTCACGGCATAGGTTTCGAACAAGTCGGCAGCCATGCCAGCGCAGTCGCCGACGTTGTCACCGACGTTGTCGGCGATCACCGCGGGATTGCGAGGATCATCCTCTGGGATTCCGGCTTCGACCTTGCCCACCAGGTCAGCTCCCACATCCGCGCCCTTGGTGAAAATGCCACCGCCCAAACGGGCAAAAATGGAAATCAACGAAGAGCCAAATGCAAAACCGACCAACGGATTGAGCATGCCAGCCAAGGTCTTGCCATCTGCCGGAACGCCTGCTGAGGTGAGATACCCATAAAAACCGGTCACGCCCAATAGGCCCAGTCCCACCACCAGCATGCCAGTGATGGCACCGCCGCGAAAGGCGACATCCAGTGCTGGGCCAATGCCTTTGGTTGCGGCTTGTGCAGTGCGCACATTGGCTTTGACCGACACATTCATGCCAATGAAGCCGCAAGCGCCTGAGAGCACTGCACCGAGCACAAAGCCGACTGCACTCAAGGGGTCTAGGACCCAGGCAATCAGGATGGCCAACACCACCCCTACCAATGCGATGGTTTTATATTGCCGCGCCAAATAAGCCGCTGCGCCGGTTTGAATGGCCGCGGCAATCTCTTGCATGCGGGCGTTGCCAGCGTCTTGAGAAAGAATCCAACTGCGGGCCCAAAACCCATAAATCACGGCGATGAGGCCGCATAAAAGCGCAAAGTACAGCGCCGAATTGCCAGTCATAAATGCTCCTTGATCATTTTGCGTTGTGGTGGGGCCACGCAATCGGTTGTTTGACACCACCTTTGCGTTGCTTCCTCACACGCTCCTATCGAGGGCGATTGGCCAACTGCGTGAATGTACGCCATTGGCATGATGCCATGCTCAGAATCAGAGAGAGTGAATCAGAAATTTAGGGTAATTACTGACAAAATAGGGCCATTTTTTTCATTTCAAATTGTGAGATTTTCAACATGTCCCTCGATAACGTCACCCCTGGCCAGAATGCACCCCACGAATTCAACGTGATCATTGAAATTCCAATGAACGCCGATCCGATCAAGTACGAAGTTGACAAAAAGACTGGCGCCATCTTCGTGGACCGTTTCATGAGCACTGCCATGCATTACCCGACCAACTATGGATATGTGCCCAAAACCATCAGCGGCGACGGTGACCCAGTCGACGTGCTGGTCATCACCCCAGTACCATTGATTCCTGGTGTTGTTGTCCCTTGTCGCCCGATTGGCATTTTGAAGATGGAAGACGAAGCAGGCTTGGACGGCAAGGTCTTGGCCGTGCCAACCGACAAAATTTTGTCGATCTACACCCAATGGCAAAAACCCGAAGACCTCAATCCCATGCGATTGAAAACCATCGCCCATTTCTTTGAGCATTACAAAGACTTGGAGCAGGGCAAGTGGGTCAAGATTTTGGGCTGGGAAGGCCCAGAGGCTGCTCACCAAGAGGTCTTGGAAGGCATGAACAACTACCTCAAAGCCAAAAGCTGAGTTCAGTCGGCGCGTTTGAACGGCTTTCGTTCGTCCAAATGAGCCAGGTACTTGTCCACGCCTTGACCTTCGCGATCTAAAAAATTGGCCACCGCCTGGGCAAAGCGATCGTCTGCCAACCAATGCGCGCTGTGGGTGCTGACAGGCATGAGTGCCCGAGCCATTTTGTGCTCCCCTTGGGCACCACCCTCGAAACGCTGCACGCCATGGGCAATACACCATTGCAGTGGCTGGTAGTAACAGGACTCGAAATGCAGGCAGTCCACGCGTTCCAGCGCTCCCCAGTAACGCCCGTAGGCCACTGCCTGGTCGCTGCCAAGCCCATGCACGCCAATCAAACTGCTTGCCATGGGTTTGCCCTCTCGCTTGGCGATGAATAACAGCCAGTTCTCAGGCATGTCGGTCTGCATGGCGTCGAAGAATTCGGGGGTCAAGTAGGGCGCGTTGCCGTGTTCCAGATAGGTGCGCTCATAACATTGGTAAAAAAACGCCCAATCAGCCGCGCTGATGTCGGAACCCTGAAACCAATCAAATTGAATCCCCGCTTCACTGACTTTGCGCCGCTCCTGCCGTATTTTTTTCCGCTTTTCCTGGTTCAGGCTGCTCAAAAACCCCTCGAAGTCCTGCCAAGCCAAGTTTTGCCAATGAAACTGCACGGTGTTGCGCGCCATAAGGCCCAGCTCTTCGCAAGCAGCCAGGTCGCTAGGGCTGCCAAACAGCAAGTGCATCGAGGACAGGTTTGCTTGTTTGCACCAGGCCAGCACCGCTTGCAGCAACTTTAGGCGCATGGCTTGTGAGACGGCCAATAAGCGGGAGCCTGGCACCGGGGTAAATGGCACCGCAATCAGGGCTTTGGGGTAATAACGCAGGCCATGCTGCTGGTAGGCATTGGCCCAGGCCCAATCAAACACATACTCGCCGTAGGAGTGGTCTTTCAGGTAAAGCGGACAAGCCGCTTGCAATTCATCTCCCAGCCAGAGGCTAAAGAACCTGGTCGTCCAGCCGGTTTCGGGCGTGGCACTGCCACTGTCATGCATGGCCTGCAAGTAGGCATGACGCATGAACGGGGAAGGCTGGTCTTGCTTGTCCAGCAGATGGTCCCAGGCTGCCGAGGGGATCTGGTCAGGGCTTGCATGCACCCGAATGCCATAATCGTTTTGCTCTTTATGCATATCTTTCATGACGCTTCAACTCAGTGTAGCCCAGCTCAATTTCACCGTCGGTGATATGCAGGGCAATGCCCACAAAATCATCCAAGCTGCTCGCGATGCCTATTTACGCGGCGTTCGTCTGTTGGTCACCCCTGAGTTGTCTATTTGCGGCTATGCGGGAGAGGATTTGTTTCTTCGCCCCTCATTTATCCTGGCTTGTACCGAGGCGCTGGATCAGGTGCGCAGGTCATTGGCTGATTTGCAGGGCATGCATGTGGTTGTTGGCCACCCCAGCGGGGATGACCATCGCACCCGCTCAGTAGCGGTTCAGCATCGCTACAACATGGCCTCGGTGCTGACCGAGGGGCAGGTAGTTGCCACGTATGCCAAGCGTGAATTGCCCAATTATCAAGTGTTTGATGAACGACGCTATTTCATACCTGGCCAAGACACTTGTGTGTTCGAGGTGTCCGGTGTGAAAGTCGGTTTGCTGATTTGCGAAGACGCATGGTTTGAACAACCCGCCCGTGACACCCAAGCAGCTGGTGCTTCATTGTTGGTGGTCATGAATGCATCCCCCTTTCACACAGGTAAGTCGGAAGAGCGTGAAAACGCCATGCGCGAGCGTTGCCGGGCTACAGGCCTACCCTTGGTTTATGCCCATTTGGTCGGTGGCCAAGACGAGGTGGTGTTTGAAGGACGCTCATTTGCTTTGCAAGCCGATGGTGAACTGGCTGGGCGCGCGGCCAGCTTTTTGGAGGAGGCTTTCGAGGTGCAGTGCATAGCGGTTGCGCAGGGCTTGGTTTTGCAAGCTGCCATCCAACCCCTGCCAGATGAGCTAAGTGATGTCTGGCAAGCCTTGGTCATGGGTGTGCGGGATTACATTGGCAAGAATAAGTTTCCCTCTGTGCTGCTGGGTTTGTCAGGCGGCATTGACTCAGCCTTGGTGCTAGCGGTCGCGGTAGATGCCTTGGGACCCAAGCGTGTGCGGGCAGTCATGATGCCATCTCCTTACACCGCTGACATCAGTTTGATTGATGCACGCGACATGGCCAAACGGATCGGGGTGCAATACGATGAGGTTTCCATCGTGTCGATATTTGAAGATTTCTTGGCCACGCTCAAGGACGACTTTGCTGGCAAACCTTTGGACGCCACCGAGGAAAATATCCAAGCCCGAATCCGTGGGACTTTGCTCATGGCGCTGTCCAATAAGCATGGTGGCATGGTGCTCACCACGGGAAACAAAAGCGAAATGGCAACTGGCTTCTGTACGCTTTACGGGGACATGGCAGGCGGCTTTGCCGTGATCAAAGACGTTGCCAAAACCCTGGTTTACCGACTGGCTCAATGGCGCAATGCCAACGACCCGTTTGGCCAAGGCTTGTCAATCATCCCAGAGCGGATCATGACCCGACAACCCAGTGCGGAGTTGCGCCCTGACCAAACCGACCAAGACAGCCTGCCACCTTATGACGTGTTGGATGCGATTTTGGCGATGTACATGGAACAAGACCAAAGCCCAGACCAGATCGAGGCAGCAGGCTATCGCAGGGCGGATGTTGACCAGGTGATTCGCCTGATACGCCTCAATGAGTACAAGCGCCGGCAATCACCGCTGGGGGTGCGAATCACCCACCGGGCCTTTGGTAAAGATTGGCGTTATCCTATTACCAGTCATTTCCGTGCTTGATGCCCATTTTTTACAAGACCCAAAGAGCTCACCATGAAACAAATCACCGCCATCATCAAACCATTCAAGCTGGAAGAAGTTCGAGAAGCCTTGGCTGAATGTGGTGTGACTGGATTGACAGTCACAGAGGTCAAGGGTTTTGGTCGCCAAAAAGGTCACACCGAGTTATACCGAGGCGCTGAGTATGTGGTTGACTTTCTGCCTAAAGTCAAGGTCGAGGTGGTGGTCAACGTTGGCGATGTGGACCGCTGCGTGGACGCGATCGTGACAGCCGCTCGCACCGGCAAAATCGGAGACGGCAAAATCTTCGTGACTGCGGTTGAAAAAGCGGTACGCATTCGCACTGGCGAGCAGGACGAGTCTGCGGTTTAAATTTGCTGCAAACCATCGCTCTTGGCCAGACCAGCGGCTTGCACCAAGGTGGCCATCAGTGTCTGAATATGGTCAGACACATGGACGAAATCCAAATGCCAATCCGATACGAACCCATGCTTCACGGTGGTTTGCATGAAGGCGCACAAGCCATCGTAATAACCCGACACATTCAACAAACCCATGGGCTTGTTGTGAAAGCCTAACTGGCGCCAGGTCCATATCTCAAACAATTCCTCTAAGGTACCTATGCCACCTGGCAGGGCCAAAAAAGCATCAGCTCGTTCGGCCATGAGGTGCTTTCGTTGGTGCATGGTGTCCACTTGGTGCAGTTCGTCGCATTCGAGTCGCGCTGATTCTTTGGCTGCCAGGGCGTGGGGGATCACGCCCACAACCCGACCACCAGCAGCTTGGGTGGCATTGGCCACAATGCCCATCAGGCCGTTGTTGCCGCCCCCGTAGACCAATTGTCCGCCGTGATTTCCTATCCAGGCGCCAACGGCTGCGGCAGAATGGGTGAATTCGGGCAACCCCCCGGTGCGCGATCCGCAGTAGACAGCTATGGAAAAAGTAGGATTCATGGGCTTTCTAAGTTGGCGGGTTCGCGATTGGAAATGGAAGTTGTAGGCCTGACGTCTATCAAACGGGTGCCAGCCCACACATCATGCCAGTATTGGCCTTGAGATTGGAAGCAACTGCTGAAAGCCCACAATCCGACCCAAAGTGAGCACATGCCCAGGCTTTGCAGGGCGGTCCATCCGAGGAGTTTGCTGACAAGCAATGGCGGCAGCAACCAAATCCAGCTCAGCAAGAAGCGAATGAGGGCACGAGATTGGGTGAGGGCATGCCCATTCACATCTACCATTCGCAGATGCCAAGTTTTCATGGCCAAAGTTTGACCTTTGTGCCAAAACCAAGTGAAGTAAGTACCCAGCACCAAGAAAACAAAGGCTTGCAAACCATGGCGGTTATCCATGGCATGTCGTGTTTGGCTGAGGCTGCTAAACAAATAACCCGAGATGAATACCACACCGAACAACAAGACACCTTCATAAAACCAGCAACTTAGGCGACGCCACAGCGACGGCGTTTTGAGCAATGGGGGCTCCAGGTTTATATCAGCCGACATGAGATCAGGGACGGCTGTCAGGGGCGGCATCGGTTTTCTTGACAGGCAAAAGCGTTTGCGGATGAACATCTGCTGTTTCAATGCGTGGCGCTTTTTCTTGGCCTTCTTTGGGCTTGGGGGTAGAGGTCAGTTTTTCTGGCGGGATTGGCTTGGGCGCGGTGGCTGCGCCCTTAGGCAAGCCAGGCTTTTTGTCGCTGAGCTTCTGTTTTTCGTCCTCATTCAATGATTGAAAAGCTTCCCATTTAGCCTTTTTTTCATCGGTGGACAACTCTTGCGATTGCGCAAAATTCAAACGCGCTTGCGCACGTTGTGACGGGCTAAGCGCGACCCATTGGCGCATACGCTCTTGAGCTATGGCTTGTGATTCTGGGCTCAGGTTAGGAAAGTTTTTGGCTATGGCCAGCCACTTCCGCTTGCGATAGTCTTCCAATGAGGGCCACAAATGTTCAATCGGCTGAAGGATCTGTTGTTGCGTTGGGCTCAACTCGCTCCATCTCGGCCCAGCTTCAACGGCAGTCAGAGCTGGCAGAGTTTGGGGGCGCGTGGGAGGGGTTGGTAAGGGTACGGCTTGGGCATGCACCATTCGCAGCGGAAACAGGCACGCCAAACAATAAGCCCCAAAGAAAAGGGTGCGCAAAGACTTAGGCAAGCACAACCCCATTATTCTTTGGCGGCGTAGTCAGACTTTAAAAAGTTGGCAAATGCAGGATCAGCATAAGCTTGGGGAGGCAAGTCATCGATCAGCAAGGCAGAGTCGACCTCTGCCATTTCGAGGGCAGATTGGTCATTGTGAAAGTCGTTCAGCAGAACCAAACCTGCTATCAAAAACACCAAGGGAACGAATGACACCAGCCCACTAAAGAATTGATAGGCTTTGCTGGGAAATTGCATTAACAAGCTGTCAGCTTGAACTTGAAACTCAGCGGATGTTTGCCAATCAAACTGTGGCAGTCGGCGGGCAGCTACGGCACGCATGCGAGCCGCACGCAACCGCTCGGTAATCTCGTAAGGCAAGGTTTGTTGGGCTCGCTCCAAATGCACAGACAAGCGCCGACCCAACACATCAGCGGTGGTGAGCGTGGAGGTGGGTTTGTTGATCATGGTTGGATACCTCTGGCAATCAATGCTTTGTAAAGGGCTTGGATAGCGCGAGAACAGTGTGTTTTAACACTTCCCTCAGAGCAACCCATCGCGGCAGCCGTTTCCGCTACATCAAGCTCCTCCCAATAACGCAGCAGGAAGGCTTCACGTTGACGACCTGGCAATTTTTGTATTTCGTTTTCGATCTCCCGCATGGTTTGGGTGCGGGCATATTCGTCTTGCGCACTGGCTATGCGTTGAGAAGTATTATTTGTCTCTAAAAATTCCAATAAATCAAAACTTTCATCTTCATGGGATCCTCCTAAATCATTAAAGTTTGAAAACAACGCCTGCCTGGTCTTCTTGCGCCGAAACCAGTCAAGCGTGTTGTTAGCCAAGATCCTTTGAAAAAGCATAGGCAGTTCATTGGCCGGCTTGTCGCCATAATTTTCGGCCAACTTCATCATGCTGTCCTGCACGATGTCAAGGGCGGCTTCTTCATCTCGAACGTGATAAAGCGAACGCTTATAGGCGCGTTTTTCTACGCTGGCGAGAAAGTCAGAAAGTTCTTTTTCAGAAGCCAAGTGATGACCGCAGTCTGCTTTGACAAGGAGAGGGGCTTGTCTTATGCCCCCAAATCCGAAGATTATGTCATTGAGCAAACGTTCTTTGGCATTAATAAAGTGGTCGCTGGTTAATAGGTGTCATAATACCCAGTTTCGACCAAAAAGGGTTCGAGCTTGGTGTTAAACGCCTGTGGCTCGACATCCAAAGTCTTAACGCGCTCCCAAAAAGAGTGGCGAAAAGGCACCCTCGGTTTTTCGTTTCCGAAATTCACAAAGGTTAACTTTATGGAACCACTTTCAACTGAGCTAAACGGCTCAGATATTCTTGTCAAATCCCTTCAAGCTGAAAACGTCAAATACCTGTGGGGTTACCCAGGGGGTGCAGTTCTGCACATTTATGACGCGTTGTACAAGCAAGACACCATCCAACACATTTTGGTTCGCCATGAACAAGCCGCAGTGCATGCAGCAGATGGCTATGCGCGTGCCACTGGGGATGTAGGCGTTGCATTGGTTACATCTGGTCCTGGTGTGACCAACGCTGTCACCGGTATCGCGACTGCATTCATGGATAGCATTCCCATGGTGATCATCACAGGTCAAGTCCCAACACACGCCATTGGACTGGACGCATTCCAGGAGTGCGACACGGTGGGCATCACCCGGCCTATCGTCAAACATAATTTTTTGATCAAAGATGTTAGTGACATGGTCGATGTCATGAAAAAAGCTTTTCACATCGCCAGAAGCGGACGCCCAGGGCCTGTGGTGGTGGATGTTCCAAAAGATGTTTCTTTCAAAAAGACAACCTACAACGGTTATCCCAATGCAGTGGAAATGCGTTCATACAATCCTGTTCGCAAGGGCCACAGTGGGCAAATTCGCAAAGCACTGCAGTTGCTTTTAGCCGCCAAACGCCCGTTCATTTACACCGGTGGTGGTGTCTTGATGAGTGAGGCCTCCAGCGAGTTACGCACCCTGGTTGACAGGCTAGGCGTTCCTTGTACCAACACATTGATGGGCCTGGGAGCTTATCCAGCGACCGACCGCAAGTTTTTGGGCATGCTGGGTATGCATGGCACCGTCGAAGCCAATAACGCCATGCAAAATTGCGACGTTTTGTTGGCCGTCGGCGCACGTTTTGACGACCGTGTCATTGGTAACCCCAAGCACTTCGCCCAAAATGAGCGAAAGATTATTCATATAGACATCGATCCCTCGAGCATTTCCAAGCGCGTCAAGGTTGACATCCCCATTGTCGGTGATGTCAAAGATGTGTTGATGGAGATGATTGGCGTCTTGAATGAATTGGGAACCCAGCTCGAGCCAAAATCGCTTGCAGCTTGGTGGGAAACCATCGAAACATGGCGTGCCCGTGACTGCTTGAAATACGATCGCCACAACACCCAAGTGATCAAGCCACAAATGGTCATTGAGACGCTTTGGAACCTGACCAAGGATGCTGACACCTATGTCACCTCGGATGTTGGTCAACACCAAATGTGGGCCGCGCAATACTACAAATTTGACGAACCTCGTCGATGGATTAACTCGGGCGGTTTGGGCACCATGGGAGTAGGTATCCCCTATGCCATGGGCATCAAATTGGCCAAACCAGAAAGCGAGGTTTATTGCGTAACGGGCGAGGGCTCTGTGCAGATGTGTATCCAAGAGCTCTCTACCTGTTTGCAATACAACACCCCGATCAAGGTCATTGCCCTGAACAACCGCTATTTGGGTATGGTGCGCCAATGGCAAGAAATTGAATATTCGGGTCGATATAGCCACAGCTACATGGATGCATTGCCTAATTTCGTGAAATTGGCTGAAGCCTATGGCCATGTTGGCATGTTGATTGAACGCCCTGAAGATGTCGAACCTGCATTGCGTGAAGCCCGCAACCTGAAAGACCGAACTGTCTTCATGGATTTCAGGACAGACCAAACTGAAAATGTTTTTCCAATGGTTCAAGCTGGCAAGGGCATCACGGAAATGCTGCTTGGCAGCGAAGACCTTTAATCAGCAGGACCGCAACAACATGAAACACATCATTGCTGTCTTATTGGAAAACGAGCCTGGCGCATTGTCTCGAGTGGTGGGCCTGTTTTCAGCCCGGGGTTACAACATCGAATCATTGACAGTTGCTCCCACCGAAGATCCCAGCTTGTCTCGCCTGACGCTGCAAACTTCTGGCTCAGATGACGTGATTGAACAAATCACCAAACACCTGAACCGATTGATTGAAGTCGTCAAAGTGGTGGACCTGACCGAAGGGGCTTACACCGAGCGTGAACTTATGCTGGTCAAAGTGCGTGCCGTTGGCAAAGAGCGCGAAGAAATGAAGCGCATGGCTGACATTTTTCGCGGTCGCATCATCGATGTGACCGATAAAAGCTACACCATTGAACTCACTGGTGATTTAGAAAAAAACGATGCATTTTTAGAGGCTATCGACCGGGCAGCTATCTTAGAAACCGTGCGAACCGGTGCCAGCGGAATCGGTCGTGGCGAACGCGTCTTGCGGGTTTGACCAGCAAACTATTCATCAAGGAGAAAACAATGAAAGTCTATTACGACAAGGACTGTGACCTGAGCCTGATCAAGGGCAAAACTGTGGCCATCATTGGTTATGGCTCACAAGGGCATGCACACGCCCAAAACTTGAATGACAGTGGTGTCAAGGTGGTGGTCGGTTTACGAAAATCTGGCGCTTCTTGGGATAAGGTTGGCAAAGCAGGCTTGAACGTGATGGAAGTAAATGACGCTGTTCAGGCTGCGGACGTTGTCATGATGTTATTACCAGATGAACAAATTGCTGAGGTTTACAACAACAATGTCGCTCCCCATATGAAAAAAGGGGCTTCATTGGCTTTCGCCCATGGATTCAATGTGCATTACAACCAGGTCGTGCCCCGCGCCGATTTGGACGTGTGGATGGTGGCGCCCAAAGCTCCTGGACACACCGTTCGCAACACTTACACCCAAGGTGGCGGCGTGCCACACCTCGTGGCAGTTCATCAAGACAAGTCTGGCAAGGCACGCGACTTGGCTTTGAGTTACGCCATGGCCAATGGCGGCGGTAAAGCTGGCATCATCGAGACCAACTTCAAGGAAGAAACCGAAACTGACTTGTTTGGTGAACAAGCTGTTTTGTGCGGTGGCGCGGTCGAATTGGTCAAAATGGGTTTCGAAACGCTGGTCGAGGCCGGCTATGCACCTGAAATGGCCTACTTCGAATGCCTGCATGAGCTGAAGTTGATTGTTGATTTGATTTATGAAGGCGGCATCGCCAACATGAATTACTCCATCTCAAACAACGCCGAGTTTGGAGAATATGTCACGGGGCCTGAGGTCATAAACAATGAAAGCCGGGCAGCCATGCGCCACGCTCTCAAGCGTATTCAAAATGGTGACTACGCGAAGATGTTCATTCAAGAAGGCCGTCTTAACTACCCTAGCATGACCGCGCGCCGGCGCAACACCGCAGATCACCCGATTGAAGTGGTGGGCAGCCAATTACGCGCCATGATGCCTTGGATCGCGAAAAACAAATTGGTTGACCAAACCAAAAACTGATGTGGATGGTCTTGAAACACCACTTGATTTCGGCTGAGCCAAACTTGGCTGCTGTTTGACCACGTTATCTTGGCCATAACGGAATGAGCAATCACGACAACGAAGAAGTCAGCGATGAGGCGCCCAGTAAGTTGCGCAAGGGTATTTATGTCCTGCCCAACTTGTTTACGCTGGCAGCCTTGTTTGGCGGTTTTTATGCCATTGTGATGGCCATGGGCAATCACTTTGAGGCTGCGGCCATTGGAATTTTTTGTGCCATGGTTCTCGACAGTTTGGATGGCCGTGTGGCTCGCATGACCAATACCCAAACGGCATTTGGTGCGCAAATGGATTCACTGGCTGACATGGTTTCTTTTGGTGCAGCCCCGGCTTTGATCACCTATGAATGGGTATTAAAAGATTTGGGTCGTTGGGGTTGGTTTGCCGCATTTGTCTACTGTGCATGCGCTGCATTGAGGCTGGCGAGATTCAATGTCAACACCTCTGTGGTGGACAGACGTTTTTTTCAAGGCTTGCCTTCGCCCGCAGCGGCAGCCTTGTTGACGGGTTTTATTTGGTTGGTGACTGTCTTGGATTTATCCAAGGCTGATTTTCAATGGTTCAGTTTTGTCCTCTGTCTTTACGCGGGTTTGACCATGGTGACCAATCTGCCTTTTTACAGTTTTAAAGACATTCAGATGCGAAGGAGTGTCCCCTTTGCGGTGATCGTCTCCATCGCATTGGTGATTGCGGTGATCAATATTCATCCACCAATCGTTCTTTTTTCTCTGTTTTTGGTTTACGGGTGCAGTGGCTATGTGGTTTATGCTTGGCGGCGCGCCAAAGGATTGCCAACTAGCGTCATCAGCACGTCTACCGAAGAACCCGATGAATTGGGTTTGCATTGAATCCGCGCAA